>Ga0182746_1001665_pt1 | contig 19029 bp, 19 predicted proteins | sample eDN3rd30CBELigOP_FD_128881 | JGI IMG/M metagenome (GOLD analysis project Ga0182746, IMG submission 128881) | Enriched Organic Plus compost microbial communities from Emeryville, California, USA - eDNA 3rd pass 30_C BE-Lig OP (version 2) (version 2) ... | reverse complement strand
TTGACTGCTCCCACAGCTGAAGCAGTGGGATTCCCACCCCAAAGCTCGTTAAATAGATTTTTCTTTCACAGAATCCATTTGCCGTGAGTTTTCCTATGTCATACGAACCTTCGGTTCGCAAAGAAGTTCTAATCTCTAGCGAACTTCGTTAGGCTATCCCCGTGTGCCCCACGGTTAAGAAATGAATCAACCAGTTTCGTCCATTTCTGAAAGGATTCTCAGCTCTTCGGCCAAGATGTTTTGAGCAGCATTGTGATCCCTGTCGTGTATGGTATGGCATTTTGGACATTCCCACTCACGAATAGCCGTATCTTTTACTTCTTTTAGTTACACGTATGGCATAATTGAGAAGAAGCATAGTTAGAACCTACAACGACAAGTGTTTTACCATACCATTTGCACTTATAGGTTAACATTTTCCTGAATTCGTACCACGAAGCATCGGAAATCGCTTTTGCCGAATTCCCATTCTTTAATAGATTTTTTACGCGAATATCTTCAATGCTAATTACTTGGTTTTCGTGAACCAGCGTTGTAGATAGTTTTTGCAAAAAATCTTCTCTGGCGTTTGCGATTTTTTCGTGAACTTTCGCTACTTTTTTCTTTTGTTTATACCAATTTTGACTGCCCACTATTCTTCTAGAAAGAATACGTTGTTCTTTTTTAGCTTTTCTTCTAATCGATAGAAATGTTTAGAATTATGTATCACAGTACCATCAGAAAGAGTGGCGAAGTTTTGTAGACCAACATCCATTCCAGTCTCAAACATACTCAATTGAGTGGGCTCTTTTTTGACTTCACATAGAATAGAAACAAAATACTTCCCAGAAGGCGTTCTTCGGACGGTTGCATTCATAATTTTGCCATCCATCTCTTTCGATTTAGCAAAACGAACTTTTCCCACTTTGGGCAGGATGATATAATGCTCATCTACAATGTGTATGGTTCCTACACCTTTGTTGTAGTTATACTTTGATGTATAAGATTGGATATCATTCTTTTTGGATTTGAATGTAGGTCTGCCTTTTTCTTTTTTATAATAGGCATCATAGGCTTCTCCCAAGTGCTGAATAGCGTTTTGAATAGCAGTAGAATCCACTTCTTTTAACCACGGAGTCGTTTTCTTAAATTGAGTATGATCTTTCATAGAAGTGTTGGCGCTAAATCTTGGTCCTTTCCATTCGTTTGAAAGAAGTTGGCCGTTTTGAAACATTTCCTCTGTGATCCACCATAGCAAGTCTTTTTCTTTTTGTTTTTTTAATGCCAAATTAAACGAATACCGGCAACATCCAATTGTTTTATTGAATTGAATGGCTTGTTCATTTGTTGGATATAAACGAAATTTAAAGCCCTTATGGTAGGTATCGCTTTTTTCTTTTACAACATCCACTTTATCCACCTTATTCACGAACATTCGTTTCCGTTATTATACAATAATGAAAAATAAAAAAACAAGAGAAAACTCTTGTCTAGAAGCTTTATTCATTTCAGATACTAGAAGCACCACAAATCTTCGATTTTTTGTGGCGCTCCGTATCTGACCTCACTTTCATCCCATCCCTAAAGGGGGTGCTAACGCACCGTAATGGGCTTTCTCGTTCAGAAAGTTCTGTAATAGAAAAGCCAAAATAAAAATCTTTTATTCTATGCTTTTTTTTAATATGAAAAAAACCTATGAACATGAATAATGAAGGGTAAACTCAAAATGGTTACCTAATCTTTTAAGATTTCAGTTAGTACGTATTCTCTCTTATTCCCTTAACCTCTTTTTTATATTTTTTTACATAAAAGTTATTATGATAACGTAATGGACTGTTATTGTATCGGAGGATAAAGGAATGATGCAAAGTGGCTAGCGGGGTTTATTGGTAAAGATAAAACTATGTTGGAAAAAATCCTATGTATCATGAATAAATAAAGATTGACAATGATTCTCATTATCTATAAAATTAAAAGTAGACATATATCAGATATTTTTTTCGGGAGGAACAACATGATTAACATGCTATATGGGTTGAAAGATATTCATACTGTTATTTCAAATCGCCGTAAAATAGGCGGAGCCGCAGAAGCAGACATGATAAGGTTAACTTCTGGTGAATCTTATCAAAATCCTGTGTTTATAAATGTTGATATCTCTAAAGGTCACTATGTTTCCGTATGTTTTATGGATGAAGAGGGAACAAACATTATTGCACATGTTGATCAAATTGCTGTAATAAAAGGATTGCAGCATAAATTGATTTGTCAGCTGAATAATATGCATGTGAAACAATTATTGCTGCAGGATACCATGCAATACTTACAAAAATTATGTGATGTAAATGCCGGTTTCGTTACTCATACTTTTAAGCAAGAAGCTTTAAAACTTGTCAGGGATATTAGTATAAAAGAATTGAAAAACCACAATATTGTTCTTCCATTCCCACTTGAAGAAAAGTTAATTCATATAAACAAACGCTTATTTGCATGAAAAACAAGGTTCCTCTATAAGGAACCTTGTTTTTTGTACGATCAGAATTTGTATGAAGCGGACAATAGTAAAGATGCGAAAGCTCTCAAATCTATAACCTTTACGTACATTGACTTTCGCTATTAAGGTGATAAGTTTGTTTTTCTAATAAAGGAATTTCTGCCTGGCAAGCCAATCGGAGACCGTTGTTTAACGTTTTCTTTAGCTTTTTTTGCTCTTTTTCATTTGGCTCGGATAATCCAGGACCATCCTCAATAATTTTTACTGTACATAATCCACAAGTTCCTTTTCGGCATTTATATTGCAATGCTATTCCCTGATTTAAAGCAACATCTAGTAATTTCCCTTCCGCAGGCTGAATTTCAAATCTGTTTTCATGTTGCTGAACAATGATGTTGTTACGGGGGCAAATTTGTTGATCAGATGTATCAGGTTTTGTAAGCTGCTTTTTGAGTGTACGCTTTTGAATTATACTTCCTGGAATAAGGGAGCCGACAGTCCATGCTCTTTTATTCATTGATACCATCAAGTTTCGGGATCTTCCAGCGTGCAAATCGCGGATGGGCGTTTAATTCGTAAAACAACTGTTTCATAAACACGGAATGGATGATTCATTCCTTCTTCTCCCAGATGGACTGTATCGAAGTCCTCTGACACGGCAAGATCCAAATTGTTTTTTCCTGTATTGACAAGAACTCCCGTTTTTCCTTTTAAAACTGGTGACTGGAAGACTCCATCTGTAACAAGTTCCCGAACATGTTCAATTTCAAGAACATTTGTATCCTTATGTACACGATGCAATAATGAATATAACTCTGGTGAGAGCACAAGGGCAAACGGTCCATTATGCTTCATTTCAAGTAATTTATTTCTTGCGTCCACTACATCCTGAAAAGCATTTCCTGACTCATACCAATTTCCAAGCAATTGTGTCAACCGACCTTTAACATTCATAAGTCCGGGAATTTCAAACTCCTTTGACCCATGAAAAATCATCTGATCTTCTAATAAAGCAACATCACGGGCTGCATTTGCAGCTGCTGAAAAATCTATCGGGATATCTAACACTTTCGCTTGCTCCAAATCACGCCAGTATAAAACGAAATCTTTATAAAGCAATGGAATGGTATAATTTACTCGTTTGCTAGATTCAATATTCAGATCGAATGATCCCTGGAAATCCATTTTTGCTTCATAGTTTTCCATAAAAATATCATTAAAAATACTTTGCATTCCTTTTCCAAGAGGACCGTACAGTTCGATAAAACGGCGTCCAACCAACTGCCTTCTTGCCGAATCAATTACCGTTTGGTCTAATTGTGCGAATTCTTCATCTGTTAGCGGTGAATCTGGAAATAATTCATACTTACTCATTTTTCTTTCCTCCTTCTATTCCTTACAATAAACTTCCCACAGTAAATCCTTTTTTTCTTTTAGACTTGGTAACTACTGTTGGAGAAGCAGGCCGCGCTAAATGATCATGGTGTTCATCATGATGCGCATGTGGGTCAACATAGTCATGGTCAAACCGTGTATTGATTTCATTTAACAATTCTTTGACTTGTTGATAATCTCGATATGAAACATCTCTCAGTTCGTTTAATAGAGTACTTCGTTCTGTATCAGTAAATCGAAAAAGTGCTAAATCAAGGTGCTCAACGAAATTGTGTAATCCGAATTTTTCTAGATTTAATTCTTGCAAAAGGCGATTGAATTCATTGTTTGTGGGTGTAAAATCTTTCTCGTCTTTTTCTTGTTCAAATTTACTTATTAGAGGGATAAGTTCTACTAAACGCGATAGTCGTTGTTCTTCTTCCTCGTAAATATGATGATAATACAGTCGTTCATGATCATCACTGGCATTTTGAATGACAGGATTTAGCATATTCATAAACTTTTCAATTGCATCTTTGGTCGTAGTGAAAATTTTGAAAAAAACCTTTAGTTCCTTTTTCAATTTCTTATCCTCCTGATGTTTGATGTAATTTCCATTATTATCCTTACAGGGTGAACCTTATACCTTTTTTAGATATTGAAATATTGTATAGGGTGTTTCTACTTTAAGGGGAATTTTAGAAAGGTAACATCGATGAGGCACATATTTTTTTACGTAAGAATTATATGTTATAGTATGTAAATGGATAATTTTTTCATTAGAGGAGGATATAAGAATGAGTGTACATATTGGAGCGGCGCCAAATGAAATTGCTGAAACGGTTCTATTGCCAGGAGATCCATTGCGTGCGAAATATATTGCTGAAACGTTTTTAGAAGATGCTAAGCTTTATAATGAAGTACGAAACATGTTTGGCTATACAGGCACCTATAAAGGAAAACGTATTTCTGTTCAAGGGACAGGCATGGGTGTTCCTTCAATTTCTATTTATGTAAATGAATTAATCAGTAGTTATAATGCTCAAAAATTAATTCGTGTCGGTACGGCGGGTGCGATTCAAAAGGATGTTAAGGTGCGCGATGTGATTTTAGCGATGAGTGCTTCGACTGATTCGCAAATGAACCGCTTAACGTTTGGCGGTATTGATTACGCACCAACAGCGGATTTCGATTTATTGCGTAAAGCGTACGATGCAGGTGTGGCGAAAGGGTTACAGTTGAAAGTAGGAAATGTGTTTACAGCTGATCATTTTTATAATGATAATAGTGATTTAGAGAAGTGGGCAAAGTATAAAATATTAGCCATTGAAATGGAGACGGCTGCTTTATATACATTAGCTGCAAAATTTGGTCGTCAAGCGTTGTCTGTTCTTACAATCTCTGATCATATTTTAACAGGAGAAGAGACGACAGCTGAGGAACGTCAAACAACATTCAGTGATATGATTGAAGTAGCGCTTGAAGCTGCGATTCAGGAAGCGTGAAATTGTTATTCTACACTTAACGGGTAGTAAGACTCCCGCTAATGAAAGTTTTACTTTATAAGGCGAGCATCTATAAATAGCCTTAACTTTACTTTGTTAAGTGCGATTTTTGTAGTGCTCGTTTTTGTTTAATTGGGATTTGAAGCTGTTAATATAAAAGTTTTGATATCTAACTGTTCTAAATGCACGGTGTTTATAAGCTCTGCTCGTAACTTATAATTTCCGTTTTACAATAAAACTGATAAAATAGGGGTATTGTTATACATAGCAGTGATACATGAAAGTGGTGAAGCATGAATGCAAGAAGAAAACAAAGAACATCGAGAAGAGAAAGATTCAGGAAGATACTTCAAAATTAAAAAGTTTCCCTTGATTATGGGGGGGTTTTTGTTAATCTTCTTAACGGCAGGTATTACAACGGTTGCTCTCACATTTGGGGATGAAAAAGTGCAATCTATCGCTCCGAGCCAGTATCCTCAATTTGAAAAATTGTATTCGACGTATGATACGATTAAAAAGGAATATTATCAGGAAGTTGATGATGAAAAACTCGTAAATGGTGCGATTGCTGGTATGCTTGAAGGACTGGAAGATCCATACTCTACTTATATGGACCAAGAGGAAGCAAAAAGCTTCAATGAAAGTATTTCCTCTTCTTTTGAAGGAATTGGTGCTGAAATCCAAGAACAAGATGGGAAAATTATGGTTGTGTCACCTATTAAAGGATCACCAGCTGAAAAAGCAGGTGTGAAGCCGAATGATATTATTACGAGCGTGGATGGTAAGAGTATAGAAGGCTTAAGTTCTACTGAAGCGGTTCTGAAGATTAGAGGGGAAAAAGGGACAAAAGTTGAGCTGACGATTTCTCGAGAGGGGGAAGCGAAGCCCGTATCGATTACAATCGTTCGAGATACAATTCCAGTTGAAACCGTCTATTCAGAAATGCTCGACGATGGGATTGCGAAAATTGCTGTGACAAGCTTTTCAGAGCATACAGTTGATGAATTAAATACGGCTCTTGATGAAATGAGCAAGAAAGATATGAAGGGTTTAATTTTAGATTTACGCGGCAACCCTGGTGGACTTTTACCAGAGGCTATAAAAATGGCCAGCATCTTTGTGCCAAAGGGTGAAATTGTGCTGCAAATCGAAGATCGTAATGGAAATAAAGAGATTCATAAATCGGAAAACAATGGTGAGTTTAAATTACCAGTTGTTGTGTTAATTGATGATGGAAGTGCGAGTGCCTCTGAAATCGTGGCCGCAGCGGTGAGTGAATCAGCAAATATTCCATTAATTGGCGTGAAGTCATTTGGGAAAGGAACTGTACAAAATGCTCAAGATTTCAAAGATGGCTCGAATTTCAAATTCACTTCTTATAAATGGTTAACACCGGAGGGAAATTGGATTCATAAGAAAGGTATTAAGCCAGATATAGAGGTCAAGCTGCCTGATTATGCGAGTCTTCCTTATATTTCGCCAGATGAGGCTTTAAAAGTATCAGATGCTTCGGCAGAAGTGAAAGCAGCTGAAAATATGTTAAAAGAGCTTGGTTATAATCCGGGAACGGTTGATACGGTCTTTGATGAACAAACAAAGGCAGCCGTAGAAAAATTCCAGCAGGATCATAAGTTGAAAGTAACAGGTATCCTGGAAGATAAGACGACGGTTACATTAATGCAAGAACTACGCGACAAAATTTTGAAAAATGACACGCAAGTGAAGCGGGCTGTAAAAGAGTTGAAAAAAGAAATGAAATAAAGTGCAATTTCACTTAGCGAGGATCTCGCTAGTAAGGTGAGGTTAAGGGAAAGCTTAGTAACGCTAAATTAGTTACTAAGCTTTTTCTGTATTAGAAGGAGGACTTTTGGGAAAAATATGGATAGTTTTGAAGCCGAGGTGACGATAATGAAAAGAAAGGTATTGCTAATTTTTGCACTTTTTACGATATTATCTGGTTGTGTGGCTTCACCTATACCTAATGCGGAGCGAAACCAACATACGGATTCGAAAAAAGAAACGGCCAAAACATTTCTTTTAATTGGTGTGGATTCTCGCGGAGAAGAGGATTCGCGTGCAGATGCGCTTCTGCTTGCCCGTTATGAGCCAAAAAAAGGGCAGATTAAGTTAGCTTCTATTATGAGAGATAGTTATGTGAAAATTCCAGGGTATGAAAAAGGGTATCATAAAATTAATGCGGCTTATTATTATGGTGGAAGCGAGTTAATGAAAAAAACGATTTTAGAGAATTTTAATATCAATGTAGACCATGTTGCAGTCATTGACTTTCAAGGATTTGTTAATATAGTGGACTTAATTGCACCAGACGGGCTCACTGTAGATGTTAAACCAGAGATGATTTCAGATATGAGTATTGCAGCGAGCAGTGGAGAAAATGTGTTGCATGGGGAGCAGATTTTAAAGTATGTTCGTTTTCGACATGATAATGAAAGTGATTTCGGTCGTGTTGAACGACAGCAAGAAGTGTTGGTGCAGTTAAAAGATCAGTTAATTCAGCAGCTGTCTAACGTGAACGGAATTGTTGCTTTACCAGGGATGATTGAAGAAGCGCTGACATATGTAGAAACAGATATTGGAATGAAAACGATGTTTGTATTAAGTTCCCAAGCGATGTTTCATCCTGTTGATTCGATTAAGACGTTGCGCATCCCTGTTAATGACAGCTATACAAACGAAATTTATCCGCACGCTGGTGCCGCTTTATCTATAGACTTTGAGAAAAATCAACAGGCTTTACAAGAGTTTTTTGAGTAAGTCTTGTTAACTACGATATTTTCGCGATGACGTATCATCTATATAAGAAGAGGCTGCCTAAGCAGTCTCTTACTACATGATTTCATAAAACGGGAATATTATCGCGATAGTTCGGACTAATCATTCTATTTTTTGTATGGAATAAAAATTAATAAATTCCGTAATGCTCGTTGATTTAAAATGGTAATATAGGAATCATTTTATTGAACCAAGCAAGACAAAGGTGTTTTGGTCATAGTCAATCTCTTTTAAAGAGTTGAATAGGAAGAGCGAGTTACTTGTTGTACTAGTTCAATAACAGTTGGAATATCCAATGTACTGCGATTTTTTACTAAATGAGTTCCAAGGATAAGCGCGTTTGTTTTAACGTTAATTCGTTGGTCCATATGGTCAATTCCATCTAAATCGATTACATGTGAAAGTCCGCTTGTTTTTCTAATTAATTCCCAGCCAGCAAATCCAAAGCTGTCTGCTTTCGCTTTTTGTAAAACATAAGATAATAGGCCATCAATGTTTTTAAATGCATCACGACTTTCGTTATTCCATAATGTTGAATAAACATCTGTAAAAGTTGACCAAAATGTCTGAATATGAGAAAGAATAATCTCTTGATCCGCGTCTTCGCATGTAACAGCTTGGAAAAGGAGATTAGCAATGAATTGTCCGGTATCAAAGCCGATTGGACCATAGAAGGCAATTTCAGGGGCGATGACTTTTGTTTCGCTTTCGTTTGCCAAAATGTGTCCTGTATGTAAATCGCCATGCAATAGAGCTTCTTGTTCACTCATAAATATTTTTTTCAATTTTGCCACTTCTAGTTTTAATTCATGGTCGTTCCATAATGTTTCTACGTCGGTTGGTGTATGCTCAAAGAATGGGCCCGTAAAGATGGAACTTTCTATAATTTTACGCAGTTCTGGATTCGTGAAGGCACGTGCGATTTCTTTTTTTGTCGTTGATTCCAAGTAATAGTCAGATGTGTAAAATAAAGTTTTGGCAGCATATTCGCCAATATGTTGTGAAAGAAGAGGATAGTTTTCGCCTTCGATAAGACCAGTGCGAGCAATCTTTACATGTGATAAGTCTTCCATGACTGTAATGGCAAGCTGTTTATCTGCGTAATACACTTTTGGGACATATTCGGGGCAATAGCTTCCGAATGTAAGTAAAGCATCTGCTTCAATAGCTGCGCGTTTTAATGTAAGCGGCCAGCTTTCACTTTCACCTAGCCCTTTTGCGTAGGGAACGGCTTGTTTAATAATAACCCCTTTATTAGTGGCGTTATCTGCGACATGAAAAACATAATTGAATGGGCCAGCTCCAATTTTGCGGCAAGTTAATGTTGCGTCCTTATCTAATAATTCTAGCTTTTGTATGAGTGCGATCGCTGTTTCATTCGTTAATAATTCAAACGAGCCTTGTGTTTGTGTCAATATAATCCCTCCAGATTATCGTTTAGACAAGTAAAAAACCTCTTTCGATTTAAGAAAGAGGTTTTGAAATGATGATTCAAACCTCTTATCTTTCAGAAAGAATTCTTTCTGATGGAATTAGCACCGTGCCTTGCGGATTCTTTCTCCACATATTGCGGTCGGTTGCTGGGCGTCATAGGGCCATATCCCTCAGCCTGCTCTTGATAAGAGAACGTATATTTTTCATTTTTAATAAATTATAGTTAGCTTGGAAAAATAATAACAATATTCCTAAAACATTGTCAATATAAAACATTAATAAAATTCCGGACGTCGATCGGCAAACACAGGAATTTTATTACGCACTTCATGTACTTTAGTAAAATCAATAGTTCCTGTTAAAATTTCGACCCCTTCACCTGCTTCATTAATAATCTCACCCCATGGATCAATAATTAATGAATGTCCAGCAAATACGTTATTCGGATCTGAACCTGTTCGATTAACAGCTACAACATACGCTTGATTTTCAATTGCACGGCTAATTAACAGCGCACGCCAGTGATCTAATCGAGGTTTCGGCCATTCTGCTGACACAAACAATACTTCTGCTCCTTTTGTAGTATGTGCACGAAGCCATTCAGGGAAGCGGATATCGTAGCAAATGAAGCCTGCACACAGTTTGTCATCAAATGTAAATAAACCATCCCTTTCACCAGGTTGTAGGAAATGATGTTCATCCATCAATTGAAATAAGTGAAGTTTATCGTAATCTTTGATGAATTCTCCTTTATTATTAATCATAAGCATTGTGTTATAAATGCCGTCTTTTGTTTTTTGGGCGATGGATCCTCCAACGAGATGTACGTGATGTTTTTTGGCGATTTTTTGTAAAAATGAAATCGTTTCTTTTGCTTCCACGTCAGCGATTTCTTCTAAGCGCGTTAAATCATACCCGGTAGTCCATAGCTCTGGCAAAACGAGGACATCCGGCTTCGATTGAACAGCCTGCTCAATGAGTTGTTCTGCTGCTGTATAGTTTGTTTCAGGTTTTCCAAAAGCAATATCCATTTGAATACAGGCAATGTTCCAGTTCATAATTTATACCTCCACAGTTTGAAAAAGTTCTTTACAACATTATCATAAACATATATCATTTGTGATTATAATTTCAAGAAATTTCAGAGAAGGTGCACGAATGTTTCAATTTGAAAAATCCGAATTATTAAAGACATTACCGAAACAATTTTTTGCTTCGCTTGTTGCGAAAGTTAATAGCATTCAAGCACAGGGACATGATGTCATTAATTTAGGGCAGGGCAATCCAGACCAGCCAACGCCAGAACATATAGTGAAAAGTTTGCAAATAGCGGCAGAGAAACCGTTGAATCATAAATATTCTCCGTTTCGCGGTCATCAATATTTGAAGGAAGCGGCTTGTGCTTATTATGAAAGAGAGCATGGAGTAGTGTTAGACCCTAATACAGAAGTTGCGATTTTGTTCGGCGGAAAAGCAGGGTTAGTAGAGCTTCCACAATGCTTATTAAACCCAGGTGACACGGTGCTCGTTCCAGATCCAGGATATCCAGACTATTTATCAGGTGTTGCATTAGCGCAAGTGAAAACAGCATTTATGCCACTGCTTGAAGAAAATGACTTTTTACCTGATTACACACGCTTAGATCGTGAAGTTGTTCAACAAGCGAAAATGATGTTCCTTAATTATCCTAATAATCCAACAGGTGCAAGTGCTACGGCTGAATTTTTTGAGCAGACGGTTGTATTCGCAAAAGAACATTCGATGTGTGTTGTACACGACTTTGCTTATGGAGCAATTGGTTTCGATGGAGAAAAGCCGCGCAGTTTTTTACAAACAGAAGGGGCAAAAGATATCGGAATTGAAGTATATACTCTGTCTAAAACATATAATATGGCAGGCTGGCGAGTAGGCTTTGCTGTTGGGAATAAAAGTGTGATTCAAGCGCTGGAGCTGCTCCAAGATCATCTATATGTAAGTTTATTCCCTGCTATTCAAGAAGCGGCTGCAACAGCATTACTTGAGTCACAAGATTGCGTCCGTGAATTGGTGGCAACATATGAAGGGCGCCGTCGTGTGTTTATTGATGGGTTACGTTCAATTGGTTGGAACGTAACGGCACCGAAAGCTTCGTTTTTTGCTTGGCTTAAAGTTCCAGAAGGGTTCACTTCGGAAAGCTTTGCAGATTATTTATTAAATGAAGCTTATGTTGCCGTTGCACCAGGAAATGGATTTGGTCAATTTGGTGAAGGTTATGTCAGGGTCGGGTTACTTACTTCTGAGGAAAGGCTTCAAGAAGCCGTGAAACGAATTGAAGCGCTAAAGTTATTTACCTAATTTTTCTTATGGTGAGCAACAAGCTTAATAGAAGAGGGGGCACTCCAAAATGGGTGCCCCTTCTTCTTTAATCTATAGAGTATTTCATCGATTTGCCTTATGATTTCGCCAATTGATTGTTTGCAAGTTTCGTTGTTTTATAATGTGATACATAGCTATGGAGAATCATGCCGATGACAATGATGAACATACCAGTCCATGATAAAAGGGAAGGGAAGGCAGTCGATAGTAATAGGACTTCTCCAACAACAGTGAACAAAACTTCAAGCGATTGAGTCGCTTCAACAGCAGCTAGTTTTTGCATATTTCCTCTGACTAAATCAGTCGCTTGAAAGAACAGTACCGTCGCTAATACGCCGGAAGAGATGGCAACGAGCAAAGATTGAGTCGTTTGTTCGATACTAGGTACGCCTACTGTAAACAGCCCATAAAGAGAAAGGATAAACCAAAAAGGCAGACTTGCTAACGTCATGCCTAATACTCGTTGATAGGCATCTAAACGTCCGACACAAAGATCCATCATTTTTCGATTTCCTAGTGGGTAAGCAAAGGAAGCAATAATGACAGGGATGATTCCTAATAATACGTGTTTTAACGAAATAGAGCTGGCGTGTTCAAGCTGCATAAGAGCAATACCGAGTAAAATAATAAGCGACATGAATAATCCGCGAACTGGGATTTTCCTTCTTATTTTTTTAGAACCATTCGGTGTTGTAATCGTTAGAAAGAAAAGTGGTGCAAGTAAGGAGCCAGAAATAATTGTAATTTGCCATGTGCTTGCAGTTAGCCACCCTGGCGCAAATGCAGCAGCAAAGCAAATTGGTGCATAAAATAACCCAAACCCAATAGAGGACCATAAAACCCACTGCCCCCAATGTTCTTTCATATTTTGAAAGAGGGGGCGTATGTTTTTTCTAGCGATGACAATTGCTAATAAAAAGGGAACCATGAAAAAATATCGTAAAGAAGCGCTCCAAATCCAACTTCCCCCCGATAATTCCATTGCTCGATTTAAAATAAACGTTACAGAAAAAAAGAATGCTGCACAAATACCTAATATAATTGGACGCATCGGACACCTCAATCTTCCTATGGATGTAGTAATGTTCGAAGACTTAACCAGTTTTCCTCCACAAGACTAGCAGCCGTCTCGCTATCTTTTTGGCGACAAGCTTCAATAATTTTTTGATGCTGTTCGAATGATTAAATACTTTTTTAGAATTAAATTGTGCGATTTCTAAACGCTGGATTTGAAATCAATATATCGCACTTTGGTTTTGCTTACAATATTTATCATAAGAATACAATAGACTATGCTGCTAGCACTTTGGGGGAAATATGATACACTTTGTACGATAAAGTTTATTTTTGTGAAAGATAAGGAGCAGAGCACAATGAAAGAGACAGAAGTATACATATTAGGTGGTTTTCTTGGAAGCGGGAAAACAACATTATTACGAAATATTTTAAAGCAAGAAAATGAAGCCGGTCGAAAAGTAGCTGTACTGCTGAATGAGCTTGGCAGTGTGTCAGTGGATAGTGGACTCATTGATGATGATGTTCCATTAAAAGAGCTATTTGGCGGCTGTATTTGCTGTACGATTCAAGATAAATTAGAAGTGCAGCTTCATGAGTTATTAACAGAAAATGAGCTGGAAGCCGTTTATATCGAAACAACAGGTGCAGCTCATCCGGTTGAAGTATTAGATGCGATTATGTCTCCGCTTTTTGCTGAGAAGCTCGCTTACAAAGGCATCATTACAGTAGTAGATTTATTAAGATGGCGAGACCGCAATCAGTTGTCCCCACAACTGCGTCAACTGTTAGTAGAGCAAGTTCATCATGCGGACTTTATTTTGTTGAATAAAAAAGATTTAGTCACTGAAATGGAGGCAGCTCAGCTTCTGTATTCTATTCAAGCTCTCAATGCGGATGCAGTATGCTTATTAACGGAGCAAGCAGAAGTGTCTATTGCTTCGCTTCAGCAGTTAAAAAGAAAACAAAGCCATCAACATCAAGAACTTGATGTGAATCACCATTTACATTTAAGCGCCATCGTTTATTCGTTTGAAGGAGCTATTAAGCAAACGGACTTTGAAGAGTGGATGCGAAACCTTCCTGATACCGTTTATCGTATGAAAGGATATGTAGCCTTTACTCATTCGCAGTATCCATATTTATTTCAATATTCGTATGGCATGCCCATGTTAATGAATGAAATGATGAAGATGCCGCTTAATATCGTGATTATCGGTGAAAATGTACAGAAAGAGCAGCTTATTTCTGAGTTGAAGGAGTTAGAAAGAAAAGCGAAGAATTAAACAATAATGAATTTGAGATGATTTTTTGAGGCTGCCCTTTGGGCAGCCTCGTTTGAAGTTACTGGCTGCGCTGACCAAATGCAGCAAATGTTTTTTCATCTTCAATTAAGCCGCAAGCAGCGCATTGAACGCGTACGTCAGGACCATTATAAGCAAGGTGAAAAGGTTCGATCGTGTCATTTGAGTATTGGGCAACGATTTCACCAGAACGTGGATCTTTTTTTATTGGTGTAGCTACTTGCTGAATAAGGTTAAATCGTGATTTATTAGTACGGCAATTTGGACAACAATAAACTTGAGACATGCACATCCACTCCTTTTTGATTGTAGTATTTCCTCTCATTATGTTGAATATACCGCTCGTATTGATAGAGAAAAGAGATGATATAATTGAAAGAGAATGAATGCGGACAGGATGAGTTATTAACTTCACACTTTTTTCACAACTTATCGATACAATGTAGCGTAATCAACGTTTTGTTCCAGATTTAATAGCAAGTTAACAAGAGTATGAAAAAGATAGATGAGAGGGACAAGTGCCCGTATTAGTTTAATCATCAGTGGGGATGAAGAAAATCCCACTGTTATAAAGGAGCTGATAAAATGAAGCAAGTACTTTTTCTTTTATTTGCTGCTTTACTGCTTACTGGGTGTAACAGTGTGACTTATCCGAAGATTGAGCACGATCAATCTTTTATTGCAACGGTAAATATTAAAGATACGAGTCTTACTTTTTTAGATGAACAGTATAAACATTTAGCCGATTGGGATCTCAGTGTCCCTTTTATGGGCGGACTGCTTCTTGAAGATGGAGATACGTTGCTTCTTTATGGAAAAGATATGGATTCCATTGAAGTGTTTTCATTAGAGAAAGGAAAACAAATCGATAGCTGGGAAGCGAAAAAAGGTATTGTTAATATGAAACTGCTTCAGGATGGAAAGAGTATTGCTGCGGTGAATCAATCTTTAAACAATGTTTCTTTCTATAATGAAGAGGGACAAATAGAAGATCAAATTAAAGTAGGTAAACGCCCGATGATGCTCCTTCAAGATCATCAGCAATTATATGTAATAAATTTTGGCGAAACAAAATTGTCCGTTATTAATTTACGTACAAGAAAAGTAGAAAGAGATTTTGTTATTCAAGCGTCTTCCACAGGTGCCTTATTAAGAGAAGAGCAGCAAGAGATTTGGCTTGGCGGTCATGGAATGGGAGCGCAAATGGAGGAAAATGTCCATATTTATTCAACGGAAACAGGAGAATTAAAACGAACGTTAAATACGCCGATAATGCCCATTAATATTATGGAGAATGCGGCGGGTATTTTCATTTTAAGTCATGGTTCAAACGCTCTTTACAAAGTAGATGAAACGTATAAGGTTGTGAAGAGCACGACAGTTGGGGTCAATCCATTTGAGATGACGACTGTTCGTGATGATATATTGATTGCAGGATATGATAACGATGAACTCTATGTGATGGATTCAAAGTCTATGAAGGTAAAACAAACCATTAAGGTAGGCAAAGGCCCGTTTCAAATGATTAGTAGGGAGTAGATGTGCATGAGTGATTATATCGTTTTGGTCGTTGATGATGAAGAAGATATGCGAACCTTGATAGAAATGTATTTGCTCAATTCTGGCTATCACTGCCTTCAAGCGCAAGATGGAGAAGAGGCTATTCGCTGTTTGGAACGCGCAACAGTAGATTTAATCTTATTAGATATAATGATGCCGCAAAGAGATGGTTTTTTAGTTTGTGAAGAGCTGCGGCGAAAATCTGATGTACCGATTATTTTTGTTAGTGCTAAAGGAGAAGAGTGGGATAAAGTGAAAGGACTCAAACTTGGAGGAGATGATTATGTTGTTAAGCCATTTAATCCAGGTGAGTTAATGGCTAGAGTAGAAGCAGTGTTAAGAAGAACAGGCAAGAAAACAACATTATATACGGAGCAAGATGTGGTGAAGCTGGGGAAAATTGAAGTGAATCAGAAAGCAAGAACGGTGACGATTAACGGAACACCGATTAATGTGACTTTAAAGGAATTTGACTTGTTGCTTTTTTTAATGCGGCATAAAAATCAAGCACTCAGTCGGGAGCAATTACTAGAACATGTATGGGAGGGGAGCTATGGTAGTTCTTTACGAACGGTGGACACCCATATTAAAACATTAAGAATGAAGTTAAAGGAAGCTGATTATATTCAAACGGTATGGGGGATCGGTTATAAAATGGGAGATGGGCATGCGTAAAATCAAATCTTTGTCATTTAAGCTCTGGTTCACCATTATGAGTGCTGTTATTCTATCTGTTGCCTTTGCGTATTCTCTATCACAATATTATTATAAAAATTTATATGTTGAAAAGGTAAAGAGTGACCTTATTTATGAAGCTTCTTTACTCGCTGCTGATTATGCAGGAGGTAAGATTACAGAAGAGTATAAGCAAAATATTGAATGGTTTAATAGCAAAAATGAAAGTGAAACGTTTGTTGTGAATAATCCCCGAGAATTAAGTGCGTGTTTGCCGTTTGATATTGATTATAATACGTTGATTTCTGAAGAAGAGAGACAAATGCTTCTTGAAGGAAAGCCCATTGAAAAAGAAGGTTATGAAGAACGATTTGAAAAAAATATAGTAGCGGCCATTATTCCGTTAACCGATGGGGACCGATTAGAAGGAATTATTTATACATATATTCCTGTTAACTCGATTACCGATTTAATTCATGAGTTTGCGGTTAAATGGATTGCGGCTGCGATTTTATTTATGCTCATTGTTATGCTGCTGACAACAAAATGGTTAAAGAAGCTGATTCATCCGATTCGTGATATGAAAGCAGCAGCACATCAAGTATCTAACGGTGATTATTCGATACAAGTTCGAGTTACAAGCGATGATGAAGTAGGTCAGCTTGGCCATGCTTTTAATAAAATGGCCCAATCAATTCATTTAGAAGAAGAAAGAAAAAGAGAGTTTCTCGAAAATGTCTCACATGAACTACGAACTCCATTAAGTTATATAAAAGGTTATACACAAGCCATTCTTGATGGTGTCATTAAGGATAAAGAGGAAGAACGAAAATACCTTCAACTTATTTCGAGGGAAACATTGAGGATGCAGCATCTTGTTGGTGATTTAATGGAGTTAACAAAAATGGATCGTAAGCAAGTGATGTTACAGGAATCCCCGATAGCTTTTGCCCAGTTTATAGAGGACTTCGTGGGAAAGTATCAACAAGTGATTCAGGACAAGCAGCTACAGTTACAGATTGAGTTAGATCCAGATCCTATTATTATGGGGGAAGAGCGAAAACTTGAACAAATTCTTCAGAATGTATTGGATAATGCGATTCACTACACGAATGCAGGTGGAGTTATTTCTATTATATTAAAGCAGAATAAAGAAACATGTGAGTTAAGCATTGCTGATACAGGTAGAGGGATTCCGAAACAACATCTTCCTTATATTACGAATCGTTTTTATCGTGTGAATAAGGCAAGAAGTCGTTCGGACGGTGGTTCGGGGTTAGGATTAGCTATCGTTAAGAAACTAGTAGAATTACAAAAAGGTGAACTAAAGATAGAAAGTGAAGAGGCTGTTGGTACGAAAGTATATGTCACATTTCCAATGATTCAAAGTGAGTGGTTGTAAACTAAAGCAGGGGGCATGACGAATGAGAAAAATAATCGTTTTATGTTTAACTGTTCTTATTGTCTTAGTTGGATGCGGCAAGGAAGAGGAGGAACAGCTTCCGAAGATGTTACATGTAGAATTAGAGATAACTCCTGAACTAGCAAAAGTGAATGAAACAGTTAGCTTTCAAGCTAAAGTAACGTATGGAGATGAAATCGTTACGGATGCCGATGAGGTAAGCTTTGAAATTTGGCGTGAAGACGAGGAGGAAAGTGAAACGATTCCTGTCAAGTATAGTCAAGATGGCGTGTATAAGCTTGAAAAAACATTTAAAGAAGAAGGAACATATTATATATACGCTCACGTAACCGCACGAAACTTGCATACAATGCCAAAACGAGAGTTTGTAATTGGAGCAAAGAATTAAAATAGAGAGAAGAGTAAAGTAAAGGGTCTAGTATAATACTAGATCTTTTTTGTTGCGGTACTTGTAAAAGAGTAAATTTTCTTGTAACTTTGTAACATTGTAGTAAAGAATGTTACAAAAAGTTGGGGAATAAAAGAGTGTCAATATTGACTTTTTAGAAGGTTATGGAATAAGGAGATAAAAACTACCATTGACAGATAAAGAGGGAATCAGAGAGTAAAAATGAAAAAAACATTTAAATGGTAGTGTTACCAAGGGGTTGCGTCGTTTAAGAGCAGAAGGGAAATCATGTAATTCTCTTTTCTTTTAATCTGTTAATTTTTTTGGAAATGGCTGGTTGTATTGTTACAAAAAAGCCATGATATGATGATTCCAGAAGCAAATAACAGATTGTCTAGGAGGAAATACAAATGAAAAAGAAATTAATTTTATCAACAGTAGCCGCAGCGGCAGTCATGTTCTCAGGAGCTGGGTTCAATCAAGCAGAAGCAGCACCAGTAAACTATCAAACTACGAAACAAGTGACATATAAAATTGCAACACAAGAAGATGCACAAAAGTTCATTCAACAATATTTCGCTAAGTACGGTATTAATTTACAAGTTCAAGGAAAAGTAGTTCAAGTGCCGGTGCAACAACAAGTACAAAAACCAACAACTCAGCAGCCAGCACAACAACAAACACAACAGCCAACAACTCAGCAGCCAGCACAACAACAAACACAAAAACCA
>Ga0182746_1001663_pt1 | contig 19031 bp, 20 predicted proteins | sample eDN3rd30CBELigOP_FD_128881 | JGI IMG/M metagenome (GOLD analysis project Ga0182746, IMG submission 128881) | Enriched Organic Plus compost microbial communities from Emeryville, California, USA - eDNA 3rd pass 30_C BE-Lig OP (version 2) (version 2) ... | reverse complement strand
CTAGTTTTGAAGGAACAACGTTCCTTATATTGTTTGGTGACGATAGCGAAGAGGTCACACCCGTTCCCATTCCGAACACGGAAGTTAAGCTCTTCAGCGCCGATGGTAGTTGGGGGTTTCCCCTGTGAGAGTAGGACGTCGCCAAGCAAAACAGAAAAAAGACCAGCAATTTTGCTGGTCTTTTTTCTGTGCTGTTAATAAATTACATATTTTAGTTGGTAAATCAATCAATTTCATTAATAAAGTGAAGGTTTTCACTGATAAATGCTCATTTAAACGACAGTCACCCTATCTCTTCTTTTTATTCAATTGGTTCCACATCTTTTTCCCTGTTAAGAAAGCACCTGAAATAGCTGCAAAGATCAAGAAAAATGCGATAAATCCTAGAAGTCCTATAATAGCATCTTGAAACTCCATATTTCCTCGATTCGTCAATGCTTGTTGAATTTCAATAGCAAAAACTAGAACGATCATACATGTAAACGTATAAAGAAAAGAAAGGATAGTAATACCAAAACGCATTTTAGCTATGATTTTTGATAATACAAGAACAACAAGAAAGATAATGATTCCGATTATTCCCATAATCCAAAAGTGTAAATCTTTATCCGTCCAACCGAGATTTAACGTATGATTGACGAATATTTGGATAAAGTCGTGGAGATTATTTACAATATCTACTAGCATTTGAATAATTTCTTTCAATTATATCCCCCCTTAATTGTTTGATTATAGCAATTAATGATATTCATTTGATAATCATAAGTATTTTACATATACTAAATACAATTTGCATCTTGGATAAAGTAAAATAGGGACAGGAAAGGATTGTGTTTTATGAGTCAGAAAAGTAAGGAGAAGTTTGAGGTGCAAGAGGGAGAAACAATTGATGCGTGTTTGGACCGCATGAAGGCAGCTGGATATTATCCAGTAAGGCGTTGTGAGGAGCCGATATTTGAAGAGCAAATAAAGGATGGTAAGGTCCATTATGAGCCAATTAAAAGGAAAATTGTTTTTGAAGCAAAATTAATCGAGTAAAACACGAACATTAGTTGAATGGTAATAAAATATTATTCGATATTAGCTTGACATCAAAATGCTGTGACGGTAAGATGATGATAGTTAAATAATATTTAGGTATCTCATATAATCAAGGGAATAAGGCCCAAAAGTTTCTACCCAATGACCGTAAATCATTGGACTATGAGTAAAGTAGCTGACCACAGCTGAGACAGCTCAGTCTTTTTGTCTGTTTCAGAATATTGATTGTAATCGGACAGACTGCTTTCTCTCTGGAGAAAGTCTGTCCGTTTTTTATTTTCTAAAGATTTTGGAGGGGAATTTATGAAGCCAGTAGTCGGTGTCATAATGGGAAGTACTTCAGACTGGGAAACGATGAAACACGCATGCGATATATTAGAGCAACTTGAGATTCCTTACGAAAAACAAGTCGTTTCTGCACATCGGACACCTGATTTGCTATTTGAATATGCCGAAAGTGCTAAAGAAAAAGGCTTAAAGGTTATTATTGCAGGTGCAGGTGGAGCAGCTCATCTTCCAGGGATGACAGCAGCGAAGACGATTGTGCCGGTTATTGGTGTGCCTGTTCAATCGAAAGCGCTAAATGGCATGGATTCTTTGTTATCGATTGTTCAGATGCCAGGCGGCGTGCCAGTAGCTACAGTGGCAATCGGAAAGGCTGGAGCGACCAATGCTGGTTTACTTGCGGCTCAAATTCTTGGTACGACGGATGCGACTATTGCTGATAAATTAGAAGGTTTGCGAAACGAATCAAAGGAAAAGGTGTTAGCGAGCAGTGAACAGCTTAAATAATCGAGTAATTTTACCAGGGCAGACAATCGGAATTATTGGCGGCGGGCAACTTGGCAGAATGATGGCGTTGTCGGCTAAAGCATCAGGATTTAAAATTGCTGTGCTTGAACCAGCTGCAGATGGTCCATGTGCTCAAGTCGCTGATATTGAAATAAATGGGGCGTACGATGATATTGCCTCTTTGAAGAAGCTAGCGGATGTTAGTGATGTGATTACGTATGAATTTGAAAATATTAGCTTTGAAGCATTAGATTGGTTGAAGAATCATGCGTATCTTCCACAAGGTTCACAATTGTTGAAGATAACGCAAGATCGGTTAACGGAAAAGAAAGCTATTGCCGATGCAGGAGCAATGGTGGCTCCTTATCGTGAAATTCAAACGATATCAGATATTCATCAATATATAGAAGAATTAGGCTATCCAAGTGTATTAAAAACGACACGCGGAGGCTATGACGGAAAAGGACAGCTTGTTATTAGAGAAGAAGCTGATATTCCTCAAGCTGAACCATTATTAAAAAGTGGTGTGTGCGTGCTAGAAGCATGGATTCCTTTTACGAAAGAGATTTCTGTCATTGTGACGAGAAATGCATTTGGTGATTGTCAACAGTTTCCTGTTGCTGAAAATATTCATGTGGACAATATTTTACATAAAAGTATTGTTCCAGCGCGCATTAGTGAAATGGCTGAGCAACGTGCGATTGAGCAGGCATCTAAGCTTGCTGAAGCATTTGAATTAGTAGGTACGCTAGCAGTGGAAATGTTTTTGACAGAAGATGATAATATTATTGTTAATGAATTAGCACCACGACCACATAATTCTGGGCATTATACAATGGAAGCTTGTGAAACATCGCAGTTTGAACAACATGTTCGTGCGGTTTGCAACTGGCCATTAGGCAATACAGAATTATTAAAGCCGGTAGTGATGGTTAATATTTTAGGTGAACATCTCGATCCACTCTTGAAGGAAATTCCAACGCGTAAAGATTGGAAAGTTCATTTGTACGGTAAAGCGGAAGCTAAGATCAAGCGAAAAATGGGGCATGTGAATATTTTGCGCCCAACGGTTGAGGAAGCTTTGCACGAAAGTAATCAGAGTGGGATATGGAAGTAATTAGTTGAAACGGAGGATGAAATAATGATTGAACGTTATACTCGCCCAGAAATGGGAGCAATTTGGACGGAAGAAAACCGCTTTAAGGCGTGGTTAGAAGTAGAAATTTTGGCATGTGAAGCTTGGTCTGAACTTGGTGTTATTCCGAAAGAAGATGTGAAACTTCTTCGTGAAAATGCAACATTTAATATTAATCGCATTAATGAAATTGAAAAAGAAACTCGCCATGACGTGGTGGCATTTACACGTGCGGTATCGGAGACGGTTGGAGAAGAACGTAAATGGGTCCATTACGGTTTAACGTCAACAGATGTTGTCGATACAGCTCTTTCTTATTTAATTAAACAAGCGAATGATATTTTATCAAAAGACTTAAATAATTTTGTTGAAATCTTAAAAAATAAAGCAAAAGAACATAAATATACTGTGATGATGGGACGTACGCACGGTGTGCATGCTGAACCAACTACATTTGGCTTAAAGCTTGGTCTTTGGTATGAAGAAATGAAACGTAATGTAGAACGTTTTGAAGCAGCTAGAAAGACAATTGAGTTCGGAAAAATGTCTGGAGCTGTTGGCACATACGCAAACATCGATCCATTCGTTGAGCAGTATGTATGTGAGAAATTAGGTTTACAAGCAGCACCGATCTCTACACAAACGCTACAACGTGATCGTCATGCGCACTATATGAGCACATTAGCACTTATTGCAACATCAATCGAAAAATTTGCAACAGAAGTTCGCGGATTACAAAAAAGTGAAACACGTGAAGTAGAAGAGTTCTTCGCAAAAGGTCAAAAAGGATCTTCTGCTATGCCGCATAAACGTAACCCAATCGGTTCTGAAAATATGACGGGTATGGCACGTGTTATTCGTGGATACATGATGACAGCTTACGAAAATGTGTCATTATGGCACGAACGTGACATCTCTCATTCATCTGCAGAGCGCGTTATTTTACCGGATGCAACGATTGCTTTGAACTACATGTTAAATCGTTTTAGCAACATTGTTAAAAACTTAACAGTTTATCCGGAAAATATGAAACGCAATATGGACCGTACACTAGGTCTCATTTTCTCTCAGCGAGTACTGCTTGCTTTAATTGATAAAGGACTTGTTCGTGAAGAAGCTTACGATACTGTACAACCAAAAGCGATGCAAGCGTGGGAATTACAAGTTCCATTCCGAAGCTTAATCGAAAAAGATGATAAAATTACGAGCTTATTGACAAAAGAAGAACTAGATGATTGTTTCGATCCAACATATCATCTGAAAAATGTCGATGTAATCTTTGATCGTTTAGGATTGTAAGAAACAAACAAGCGTTTAATCGAAATCGAGTTAAACGCTTGTTATCACGAAAATACTTAATTGTATTATTCCCAATATTCAATATGGAGGACGGACAGATGGAGAAACGAGAATTGCTTTATGAAGGAAAAGCCAAACGAATTTATGCAACGGATAATAATGAGGTTGTATGGGTGGAGTTTAAAGACTCGGCAACAGCTTTTAATGGAGAAAAGAAATCAGAAATCGAAGGTAAAGGGGCTTTAAATAATCAAATTACAAGTTTATTATTTGCGAAGCTAAAGGAAGAAAATATTCCTTCTCACTTTATTGAAAAGATTTCTGAACGAGAACAGCTTGTAAAAAAGGTTGAGATTATTCCACTTGAAGTAGTTATCCGTAATACAGCTGCTGGTAGTTTTTCCAAACGCTTGGGCGTTGAAGAAGGTACATCATTAAAAAAACCGTTAGTGGAGTTTTATTATAAAGACGATTCACTTGGTGATCCCCTGTTAACTGAAGACCATATTGAAGAGCTAGAGATTGCAAGTCGTGAGGAAATTGCTATTTTAAAAGAAAAAGGGTTAGAAGTAAATCGAGTTCTATCCGTATTTTTCGAAGAATTGGGAATAAAATTAATTGACTTTAAATTAGAGTTTGGGAAAACATCAGATGGCGCGATTTTATTGGCGGATGAAATTTCTCCAGATAATTGCCGCTTTTGGGATGCTAAAACAAACGAGAAAATGGATAAAGACGTATTCCGTCGAGATTTAGGGAATTTAACAGACGCATACAAGAAAATTTTAGCTAAGCTGGAGGGTATTCAACATGTATAAGGTTAAAGTATATATCACACTAAGAGAAAGCGTACTAGATCCTCAAGGAGCGGCTGTTCAACAATCGCTTCATACATTAACGTACAATGAAGTAAGCGATGTACGTATCGGGAAATACATCGAGCTAACAATTGATAAAACAGAACGTGATTTAGATCAATTGGTTAAAGAAATGTGTGAAAAGTTATTAGCGAATACGGTTATTGAAGACTATCGTTATGAAGTTGAGGAGGTTGTCGCTCAATGAAGTTTGCCGTAATTGTTTTCCCTGGCTCAAATTGTGATGTTGATATGTTCCACGCAATTAAAGATGCTCTTGGAGAAGAAGTAGAATATGTTTGGCATTCAGCCGACAATCTTGATGAATACGACGGCATTCTTCTACCAGGTGGTTTCTCGTATGGAGATTACTTGCGTTGTGGAGCGATTGCTCGTTTCTCTAACGTCATGGCGGAAGTAGTAAAAGCAGCAGAGGCTGGCAAACCAGTTCTTGGCGTTTGTAACGGATTCCAAATCTTACTTGAGGCAGGGTTGCTTCCAGGTGCGATGCGTCGCAATGACGGTTTAAAATTCATTTGCCGTAATGTAGAACTTCAAGTAGCGAACAATGAAACGATGTTCACAACAAGCTACGAAGCAAATGAAACGATTACTGTGCCAATTGCACATGGTGAAGGAAATTACTACTGTGACGAAGCAACACTTGCTGAATTAAAAGAAAACAAACAAATCGTCTTTACGTATGCGGGTACAAACCCGAACGGAAGTCTTGAAGATATTGCAGGTATTACAAATAAACAAGGGAATGTACTTGGCATGATGCCACACCCTGAACGTGCCGTTGATGAGTTGCTTGGCAGCACAGACGGCTTAAAGATTTTTCAATCCATCGTAAAAAACTGGAGGGAAACACATGTTGTTACAGCTTGAACCAAATCCGGAGATGATTAAATCCGAACGCATCTACGCAGAAATGGGACTTTCCGATTCGGAATTTGCCATGGTGGAGAAAATCTTAGGCAGACTGCCAAACTACACGGAAACAGGATTGTTTTCAGTTATGTGGTCAGAGCATTGTTCTTATAAAAACTCCAAGCCTATTTTAAAGAAGTTCCCGATTACAGGGGAAAAAGTGCTTCAAGGACCTGGTGAAGGTGCAGGAATCGTTGATATCGGCGATAACCAAGCAGTTGTTTTCAAAATTGAAAGCCACAACCACCCATCAGCTATTGAACCATACCAAGGGGCTGCAACAGGAGTCGGCGGAATCATTCGTGACGTTTTCTCAATGGGTGCACGTCCAATTGCGATGCTGAACTCATTACGTTTCGGTGAATTAGATAATGACCGTGTAAAATATTTATTTAAAGAAGTAGTAGCTGGAATTGCAGGCTATGGAAACTGTATCGGAATTCCGACAGTCGGCGGTGAAGTTCAATTTGATCCATCTTATGAAGGAAATCCGCTTGTTAATGCAATGTGTGTGGGCTTAATTAACCATGAAGATATTAAAAAAGGTCAAGCACACGGCGTTGGTAATACGGTTATGTATGTAGGAGCGAAAACAGGTCGTGACGGTATTCACGGTGCTACATTTGCTTCTGAAGAGCTTTCAGAGGATTCTGATGAGAAGCGTCCAGCGGTTCAAGTTGGGGATCCATTCATGGAGAAACTACTTCTTGAAGCATGTCTTGAATTGATTCAATCGGATGCCTTAGTTGGAATTCAAGATATGGGAGCAGCGGGCTTAACAAGTTCATCTGCTGAAATGGCAAGTAAAGCAGGTTCTGGGATTATGATGAATCTTGATCTTGTTCCACAACGTGAAACAGGCATGACAGCATACGAAATGATGCTTTCTGAATCACAAGAGCGTATGTTAATTGTTGTGAAAAAAGGTCGCGAACAAGAAATCGTTGATTTATTTACGAAATATGATTTAGAAGCGGTAGCTGTTGGGGAAGTAACAGATGATAAAAACTTAACGTTATATCACCAAGGTCAAATTGTTGCACAAGTACCAGTTGATGCATTAGCCGAAGATGCACCGGTGTATCATAAACCATCAAGCGAACCGCAACGATTCCGTGATTTCCAAGCGATGGAACCAAAAGTACCAGCTGTTACGGATTATAAAGAAACATTACTTGCTCTTTTACAACAACCAACGATTGCAAGCAAAGAGTGGGTATATGATCAATATGATTATATGGTTCGTACAAACACAGTTATTGCACCAGGTTCTGACGCAGCAGTTGTACGTGTACGCGGCACAAATAAAGCATTAGCGATGACAACAGATTGTAACTCTCGCTATTTATACTTAGATCCGGAAACAGGTGGAAAAATTGCAGTAGCGGAAGCAGCTCGTAACATTATTTGTTCTGGTGCTGAGCCACTTGCAATTACAGACTGCTTAAACTTTGGTAATCCAGAGAAACCAGAAATTTTCTGGCAATTAGAAAAAGCAGCAGACGGCATGAGCGATGCTTGCCGTACATTAAGCACGCCTGTTATCGGCGGAAACGTTTCATTATATAACGAAACAAACGGTGAAGCTGTGTACCCGACTCCAGTTGTTGGGATGGTTGGTCTTGTGAAAGATGTAAAACATATTACTACACAGTCTTTCAAAAATGAAGGTGACTTCATCTATGTAGTAGGCGAAGCGAAGCCTGAATTTGGAGGAAGTGAGCTTCAAAAATTGACTGAAGGTGAAATTTTCGGTCGTGCACCAGAAATCGATTTAGACGTAGAACAAGCACGTCAGCAACAAATTTTAGCGGCTATTCAAGCAGGACTAATCAAGTCAGCTCATGATGTTGCTGAAGGTGGTTTGGCTGTAGCTCTTTCTGAATCATTATTTGGTGAAAAAGCGCTTGGTGCATCAGTTACTGTAACTGGTGAAGCAGTAACAGCTCTTTTCAGTGAAACACAATCACGTTTCTTAATATCTGTAAGTCCTGAAAACCAAGCTGCATTTGAAGCAACTGTGAAAGATGCGGTACAAATCGGTACGGTAACAAATGATGCAACATTACGTATTTCTTCAGAAGAAACAACGCTAGTAGAAGCGAATGTACAAGAATTACAAACAGCTTGGAAAGGAGCTATCCCATGCTTGCTGAAATAAAAGGCTTAAACGAAGAGTGTGGTGTTGTCGGGGTTTGGGGACATCCAGATGCAGCTCAATTGGCTTATTATGGGCTTCATAGCTTGCAGCATCGTGGTCAAGAGGGAGCGGGAATCGTCACAACAGACGGTTCTAAGCTTTCGATTTCAAAAGGCGAGGGACTTGTTACAGAGATTTTTACAGCGGAGAAAATGAAAGAGCTATCTGGCTCTGGTAAAGCAGCGATTGGTCATGTAAGGTATGCAACAGCAGGCGGCGGCGGCTATCAGAATGTCCAACCGTTCTTATTCCAATCGATTACAGGCGGGTTGGCACTTGCTCATAACGGAAACTTAGTAAATGCAACTCAATTGAAAGCACAGTTAGAGGGTCAAGGCAGTATCTTTCAAACAACTTCCGATACAGAAGTATTGGCACATTTAATTAAGCGCTCAGGTTTTCCGACTTTGAAGGAATCGGTAAAAAATAGCTTAAGTTTAATAAAAGGTGCCTATGCATTCGTTATTTTGACGGAAACAGAAATGATTTTAGCGTTGGATCCGCACGGTCTTCGTCCACTTTCACTTGGAAAAATTGGCGATGCGTATATTGCGGCGTCTGAAACATGTGCGCTTGATATTGTCGGAGCTGAATTTGTTCGTGATATTGAGCCTGGAGAGCTTGTTGTAATTAATGATGAAGGAATTACATCAGAATTTTTCTCCAAGTCTAGTCAACGTGCGATGTGTGCAATGGAGTATGTATATTTCTCTCGCCCGGATAGTAATATTGATGGAATTAATGTTCATACAGCTCGAAAAAATCTTGGTAAACAGTTAGCAAAAGAAGCAAAAATTGAGGCAGATGTTGTGACTGGTGTACCGGATTCAAGTATTTCAGCAGCGATTGGATATGCTGAGGCAACGGGCATTCCATACGAAATGGGCTTGATTAAAAACCGCTATGTCGGCCGAACATTTATTCAACCTTCTCAGTCTCTTCGTGAACAAGGGGTAAAGATGAAACTTTCTCCTGTTCGTGGAGTAGTAGAAGGAAAACGTGTTGTCATGGTTGATGATTCAATTGTACGTGGAACAACAAGTCGTCGTATTGTAAATATGTTGAAGGATGCCGGTGCAAAAGAAGTGCATGTAGTTATTAGCTCACCGCCGATTAAGAATCCTTGCTTCTATGGAATTGATACATCGACAACGTCAGAATTGATTGCTAGTTCTAAATCAATCGAAGAAATTCGTGAGCTAATTGGTGCGGATTCTTTAACGTTTTTAAGCGTGGAAGGAATGGTCGAAGCAATTGGCCGTCCATTCGCTGGAGAGACACGTGGTTCTTGTCTTGCCTGTTTCACAGGGAACTATCCAACAGAGGTTTATGATTACGAGCTTGAAACAGTTAAATGCTAACGCTTATTAGGTCCCAATTAGAGGGACCTAATAAATGAAGTTTTACTTTAGATAATTTTTAAAGAGTACCAACATTTAGCTTTAGGCGCCTTCGGCTTGAGGTCATAAGCTGATAGCCAGGCGTCTTACGCTTTTCTAATTATTAGGAGGTTTCTTGATGGCTAACGCATATAAGCAAGCTGGTGTGGATATCGAAGCTGGCTATGAGGCAGTAAATCGGATGAAAAAACATGTAGCACGCACGATGCGCCCTGAAGTAATGAACGGTCTGGGCGGTTTTGGGGGCATGTTTGATTTATCTTCTTTAGGATTAAAAGAGCCTGTTCTTGTTTCAGGTACGGATGGAGTCGGTACGAAATTATTACTTGCTTTCATGATGGACAAGCACGATACAATCGGAATTGATGCTGTAGCGATGTGTGTTAATGATGTAGTAGTACAAGGCGCTGCTCCTCTTTACTTCCTTGACTATATCGCTTGTGGAAAAGCAGATCCTGCTCGTATTGAAATGATTGTTAAAGGTGTAGCAGAAGGTTGCGAGCAAGCTGGTTGTGCATTAATTGGCGGTGAAACAGCCGAAATGCCAGGTATGTATGAGATTGAAGAGTATGATGTAGCAGGCTTTACAGTAGGTGCTTGTGAAAAATCACGTTTAATAACAGGAGAAAATATTGCAGAGGGCGATGTGTTAATCGGTCTTGCTTCAAGTGGTATTCATAGCAATGGCTATTCTCTTGTACGTAAAATTCTTCTTGAAGATGCCGGAATGAAGTTACAAGATTTTGTTCCAGAGTTTAATCGTACATTAGGCGAAGAATTATTAACGCCAACAAAAATTTACGTTCGTTCCATCTTATCAACATTGGAAAAATACGAATTAAAAGGACTTGCTCATATTACTGGCGGCGGTTTTATCGAAAATATTCCACGTATGCTTCCAGAAGGAACAGGCGTTGACATTAAACTAGGAAGCTGGACTATTCCAACTGTGTTCAATTACCTTGAGGAAAAAGGAAAATTACAACAACAAGAAATGTTTAATATTTTTAACATGGGAATCGGTATGGTTGCTGTCGTGAAAAAAGAAGAAGCAGAACAAGTACTTGCTCATTTTGAACAATGTGGAGAAACAGCTTCTATTATTGGGACAGTTGTTGCTGGTGAAGGAGTGTCCTTCAGCTGATGAAAAAAATTGCGGTTTTTGCATCAGGGAATGGATCGAACTTTCAATCCGTTATAGACGCTATTAAAGCAGGGAAACTTGCAGCTGAAATTGGCCTCGTTGTCTGTGATAAAGAGGAAGCTTTTGTGCTTGAGCGCGCAAAGGCGGAACAGGTAGAAGCATTTAGCTTTTCACCGAAAAATTATCCGAGCAAAGAGGCCTTTGAAATGGAAATTTTAGAAAAATTGCGTGAACGGGATATTGAATTTATTGTTTTAGCAGGCTATATGCGTTTAATTGGCCCAACTCTTCTACAGGCATATTCACATCGAATGGTTAATATTCATCCATCTCTTTTGCCTGCTTTTCCAGGTAAGGATGCGATTGGACAAGCATTTCAAGCCCGCGTGAAATTAACCGGAGTAACCATTCATTACGTCGATGAAGGAATGGATACAGGGCCAATCATTGCCCAAAGAGCTGTACCAGTACTTGATGATGACACAAGAGAAACGTTGCAAACACGAATACAAGAAACGGAACATGAGATGTATCCTGCTGTTTTAGCGGAACTATTTCAAAAATAATGCTACATATGGAGGGACAAACACAAATGACAAAGCGTGCTTTAATTAGTGTATCGGATAAAACAGGGGTTGTAGAGTTCGCAAAAGGGTTAAAAGAAGCTGGTTTTGACATTATCTCAACAGGTGGTACAAGTAAAACACTTCAAGAAAACGGAATTGAAGTAATCGGAATTAGTGAAGTAACGGGATTCCCGGAAATTTTAGATGGTCGTGTTAAAACTCTACATCCGAATGTTCACGGAGCAGTATTAGCGAAGCACGGTGATGCTGATCATGCAGCTCAATTAAAAGAGCATAATATTGAGCCTATTCAATTAGTATGTGTAAACTTATATCCTTTCCAAGCAACAATTGCTAAACCAGACGTAACAGTAGAAGATGCGATTGAAAACATTGATATCGGTGGACCGACAATGCTTCGTTCTTCTGCTAAAAACCATGAATATGTAACAGTTGTTGTAGATTCAGCGGATTACGATACAGTTTTAGCAGAATTAAAAGAGAATGGTGCGGTATCAAAAGCAACGAATCGTCGCTTAGCAGCAAAAGTATTCCGTCATACAGCAGCATATGATGCAGTTATTTCTGAATACATGACAGAGCTTGCTGGAGAAGAAAATCCAGAATCGTTAACGGTTACTTATGAGTTAAAGCAATCTTTACGTTATGGTGAAAACCCACACCAAAAAGCAGCTTTTTATAAAAAGCCACTTGGTTCTGTTTTCTCTATTGCAGAGGCAAAACAATTGCACGGTAAAGAACTTTCTTATAACAACATTAATGATGCAGATGCTGCATTGCAAATTGTTCAAGAATTCACAGAGCCAGCGGCGGTAGCGGTGAAACATATGAACCCATGTGGTGTAGGAACTGGTGAAACTATTCTTGAAGCATATGAAAAAGCATACGAAGCTGACTCAACTTCTATTTTTGGCGGCATTATCGCGTTAAACCGTGAAGTAGATAAAGCAACAGCTGAAAAACTTCATGAAATTTTCTTAGAAATCATTATTGCGCCAAGCTTCTCTGATGAGGCGATTGAAGTATTAACAAGCAAGAAAAATATTCGTTTGTTAACGGTGGATTTTGAAGCAGCGAAAAAACCAGAACGTAAACTTACTTCTATCGAAGGCGGCGTGTTAGTTCAAGACCGTGATGCGTACAGCCTGAAGGATGCAGATGTGAAAGTTGTTACAAAACGCGAACCAACAGCTGAAGAGTGGAAAGCGCTTGAACTTGGTTGGAAAGTTGTAAAACATGTGAAATCCAATGCTATCGTTGTAACAGACGGTCAAATGACTCTTGGTGTTGGTGCTGGTCAAATGAACCGTGTTGGTGCAGCAAAAATTGCTTTAGAGCAAGCTGGAGAAAAAGCAAAAGGAAGCGCACTTGCTTCAGATGCATTCTTCCCAATGGATGATACAGTAGAAGCGGCAGCACAAGCTGGCGTAACAGCTATTATCCAAACAGGCGGATCAATCAGAGATGAAGATTCTATTAAAAAAGCAGATGAGTATGGCATTGCGATGGTATTCACAGGAGTTCGTCACTTTAAACATTAATAAATAAGGAGGTTTGTTTATGAATGTATTAGTTATTGGTCGCGGCGGCCGTGAACATGCGATTGCTCGCAAACTTTCTGAAAGTAAGTCTGTAGAAAAAGTGTTTGTTGCACCAGGTAATCCAGGTATGACAGACGTAGCAGAGCTTGTTGCGATTGACGAAACAAATCATGCAGAACTTGTTGCATTTGCAAAAGAGCAAAACATTGGATTAACATTTATTGGTCCTGAGATTCCATTATTAAATGGATTAGCAGATGATTTTACAGAAGCAGGCTTAACTGTATATGGTCCGAACAGCAAAGCGGCGGTCATTGAAGGCAGTAAATCATTTGCCAAAGATTTAATGAAAAAATACGACATTCCAACAGCATTTTACGAAACGTTTACCGACTATGAAAGTGCGAAAGCATATATTGAAAAAGTTGGTGCACCAATCGTAATTAAAGCGGACGGCTTAGCTGCTGGTAAAGGTGTTGTCGTAGCGATGACTCTTGAGGAAGCATTAGAAGCAGTTCATGATATGCTTGTTGATGCAAAATTTGGTGAAGCAAGTGCAAAAGTTGTAGTCGAGGAATTTTTGGATGGTGAAGAATTCTCATTAATGGCTTTTGTAAACGATACAAAAGTGTATCCAATGGTAATCGCTCAAGACCATAAACGTGTGTTTGATGGAGATAAAGGTCCAAACACAGGTGGAATGGGGGCGTATTCTCCTGTGCCGCAAATTTCTGATGAAGTAGTATCGAAAGCAGTTGAAACGATTCTTCGGCCAACAGTGAATGCGATGGTAGCTGAAGGTCGCAGCTTTACAGGTATTTTGTATGCGGGGCTTATTCATACGGAAAAAGGTACAAAGGTTATTGAATTCAATGCGCGTTTCGGAGATCCAGAAACACAAGTGGTGCTTCCACGTTTGAAAACGGATTTCGTAGAAGTATTACAAGCTGTATTAGCTGGTGAAGATATTAATATTGAATGGCATGAGGAGGCAGTCCTTGGGGTTGTTGTCGCAGCAGAAGGCTACCCTGGTGATGTAAAGAAAGGATCAGTTATTACTGGTTTGGACAAAATTAGTGATAATGCCCATGTGTATCATGCTGGAACAGCGAAAAATAGCGATGGCCAATTTGTTTCTAATGGTGGTCGTGTATTGCTTGTAGCAGCAAAAGGTAAGGATTTATTATCTGCTCAACAAGAAGTATATCAACAACTTGAGAACATCTCAAAAGATGGCCTATTTTGGCGCAAAGATATTGGATATCGTGCGATTGGTATCAAAGCATAATTCATATAAACAGAAAGACGAGCATCGAATGGCGATGCTCGTCTTTTATATGATTTAGTGTGAGGGTTCATTGTGGTGATTAGATTGCTCATCTTTTTCAGTAATATCCTCTGGAAGAAAGTTTTTTATAGCATCTGCTACTTGAGAGTCTTTTTGTTTAGATGAGTCAACAGAGTCTCTTTGCTGCATTAAGTCAACGATTGGACAATAGCGAAGAATCCCTTCCCCAATTTTCATGCCAGCCATCATGGCAACAAATAAATATGATTCTTTCCATGGTTTTTTTGCCATTTTAGCGATGGCCCAAGCTAATACTGTAAAACCACAAGTAATACGTAATAAAGAGTTAAGGATACTGATATTCCGTTCAAACTTCATTTGCCATCTTCCTTTCATAAAAAATTAACAGTAATAGGAGATAAGTTTACTGTGTTTAGCTAAATAAATGTGATACTATAAACATAAAATTAATCGGATGTTACCACAATTTGTTTCAGATACTTTATGGGGGGATGTTCATGTCAGAACAACGCTATAGGTGGAAAAATAAACATCTGCGAGAGCATATTGAGGTGCTGGATGGTCAGCGTGCACCACATCTTTTATTAACGAATGCTACGTATTTAAATCAAACGATGAGACAATGGATTACAGCAAACATTTGGATCTACGATGATCGAATTGTCTATGTTGGAAATAACCTTCCCGAGATTACAGATGGTTGCGAAGTGGTAGATTGTACCGGGCAAGTTTTAGTACCGGGATATATTGAACCACATGCACATCCATTTCAGTTATATAATCCCCATTCTTTTAGCCGCTATACATCATCTTTTGGAACGACAACACTTATCAATGACAACTTGCTATTGCTCCTTCAATTGAATAAAAAGAAAGCGTTTTCTTTTTTGAGGGAACTCCGAAATATCCCAACATCAATGTATTGGTGGATGCGCTTTGACTCCCAAACAGAATTAAATGAGGAGGAGAGCTTTATTTCTCATAGTGCTGTAAAGTCTTGGCTTGAGCATGATGCTGTTCTTCAAGGGGGAGAGTTAACAGGGTGGCCGCGATTGTTAGCGGGGGATGACATGATGCTTCACTGGATTCAAGAAGCAAAACGAATGCGTAAAAAAATTGAAGGGCATTTTCCAGGAGCATCTGAGAAAACATTAGCGAAAATGATGCTGTTTGGGGCAGATAGTGATCATGAGGCGATGACGGGGGATGAAGTGATGAATCGTCTGCTGCAGGGCTATTCTGTATCTTTAAGATATTCATCGATTCGACCGGATTTACCTAAATTACTACAGGAAATTCATGAATTAGGTATTGATCAATACGATCACCTTTTTTTAACAACAGATGGTTCTCCGCCTTCTTTTTATGAGCAGGGGTGTATGGATGTATTAATTAAACTAGCGATTGAGAATGGCGTTCCTATTATTGACGCTTATAATATGGCCACTGTGAATATTGCTCGTTATTATAATATTGACCATTTGCATGGCAATATTGCAACGGGGCGAGTAGCGAATATTAACTTTTTAACGGATGCTATGAGTCCAGCACCTGTGTCTGTACTAGCCAAAGGACAATGGGTGAAACGAGACGGTGTTTCTATGGAACTGGACCGACCAATTAGTTGGCAAGAGTTCGGTTTCGACCGTCTTGAATTAGATTGGCAATTAGATCTTGCAGAGGACTTTGAATTTTCGATGCCATTTGGAATTGAAATGATGAATAATGTAATTACGAAGCCTTATTCAATTGCTTGTGATGTTGGAAACGAAGAATTGCCTTTTGAGCACGATGAGTGCTTTTTTATGCTGATTGACCGAGAAGGAAAATGGAGAATTAATACAATTTTAAAAGGGTTCGCTAATAGACTATGCGGGTTTGCAGCGTCATACACTAGTACAGGCGACATTATTTTGATTGGAAAACGAAAAAAAGATATACTTGTTGCTTTTAATCGGATGAAAGAACTAGGTGGTGGCATCGTTATTGCAGAATACGGAGAAATCATTGGTGAGCTGCCTCTTGTATTAAGAGGAGTAATGTCTGATAAATCTGTTCCTGAATTGATTCAAGAGGAAAATTGGATTAAACAATTATTAAAGGAAAGAGGCTATCGGTTTGCAGATCCGATTTATACGCTGCAATTTTTCTCGACGACTCATTTGCCTTACATTCGTGTCACGCAAAGAGGGCTTTATGATGTTATGAATAAAACTGTACTCTTTCCTACGATAATGCGTTAAAATATAAAAGAAACCAAGGGAGTGGGATGATGAAACGTAACATCGTGCTGTGTCTATTGGTTGCAGGGGTATTGATAACAGGGTGTTCAAAAAAGGAAGAAGTTCAGGAGCCGGTTCCAGTAGAAGAGGATGTACAAAAGGAAGAAGCTGAAGCGCCCGAATTCGTTCATACTTACCCATTAACTGGTGTCGGTACAAATGATTCAATCGATCAGCGCGCGGTTGCGGTGATGGTGAATAATCATACGAAAGCTCGTCCACAGTCGGGTCTTACCAAAGCGGATATTGTTTATGAAATGCTGGCGGAAGGCGAAGTTACACGATTATTAGCGGTATATCAAAGCGAAAAACCAGAAAAGGTAGGCCCAATTCGTAGTGCACGCGATTATTATATAGAGCTTGCCAAAGGATTGGATTGTATCTATGTTTGTCATGGAAATAGTCCAGATGCTGAGAGGATGCTTAAACAAGGATATATCGATCATTTGAATGGTTTGTATTATGATGGTACGCTATTTAAGCGTTCGAGTGAACGAAAAGCTCCGCATAATTCTTATATTAGTTTTGAAAATATTGAAAAGGGAGCAATGGAAAAGGGGTATAATTTGACTGGTGCACCAGCCTCTTTCGTTTTTTTAAATAAAGAAGAGATAAAAAGGTTAGAAGGAGATTCTGTAACAAAAGTTAGTATTAACTATGGAGTCCCGGCCTATAATACGCAGTTTGAGTATGATGTACAACAAGAAAAATATAAAAGATATTCAAACGGCGAGCAAACAAAGGAGGCAGCGACATCTGTTCCTGTACTTGTCGATAATGTCTTGATTATTGAGACAGCACATCGAGTAATAGATAAAGTTGGCCGCCGCGATATTGACCTGCAAAGTGGAGGAAAAGGCTATCTGCTTCAAAAAGGGAAAGTGAAGGAAGTAGAATGGATAAATAAAGACGGAAGAATTGTTCCAGTTTCAAATGGGGGAGATGTTGGCTTGATTCCAGGGAAAACGTGGGTTAACATTATACCGAACCAACCTGGGTTGACCCAAAGCGTAACCTTGAATGCTGCTGGAAATTGAGGAGGAAGTATTATGCAAATCGATAAGATAAGAGGAAAGGAAACCGATCAGTTATTCAAAGCGATCCAGTCCTTACGTGATCTTGATGAATGCTATCGATTTTTCGATGATTTATGTACGGTAAATGAAATCCAATCCTTAGCGCAGCGACTTGAGGTAGCTCGTATGCTTGAAGAAGGAAAAACGTATCATAAAATCGAAACAGAAACGGGAGCCAGTACAGCGACGATTTCTCGTGTGAAACGTTGTTTAAATTATGGAAATGATGCTTACTCAATGGCTCTTAATCGTATTAAAGAGGAACCAACTGAATGATAATAAAAGGATTACAAAAAGCCGAGGAATCGTTCCCGGCTTTTCTTTGAGTTCTAAAAAATCTTAGTGCTATAATGGTGTAATGGCAGAAGAGAATGGAGGATAACCATGTACGATTTTCGCGAGTGGAAACATGTGTTTAAGCTCGATCCTAATAAAGAAATAACAGATGAAGATCTTGAAAAAGTGTGTGAATCGGGGACAGACGCCATATTGGTTGGTGGGACAGATGGAGTAACGTTAGAAAATGTTCTGCATTTAATGGCTCGTATTCGCCGCTATACTGTACCATGTGTGCTGGAGGTTTCGTCTATTGAAACCGTTACACCAGGATTTGATTTATATTTTATTCCGAGTGTACTCAATAGTAAGAATCCGGACTGGATGATGGGGCTGCATCAGAAAGCGGTCAAGGAATATGGGTTACTGATGAATTGGGATGAAGTATTTGTTGAAGGGTACTGTATTTTAAACGCAGAGTGCAAAGCTGCACAATTAACCGAGGCAAATACAACGCTTGATGAGGAAGATGTGGCGGCCTATGCGATGGTGGCTGAAAAGATGTTTAACTTGCCAATTTTCTATTTGGAATACAGTGGGAACTATGGAGATGTGTCGGTTGTTCAAGCGGCTAAAGAGAACCTAGAAAATACGGTTCTTTTTTATGGTGGAGGTATTATGTCAGCTCTTCAAGCAAGCGAAATGGCTCAATTTGCTGATGTTGTCGTTGTTGGTAATATTGTTTATGACGATTTAAAAGCTGCTTTAGAAACAGTTAAAGCTGTTAAATAGCTATAGATGTAGTATAATTCAAGAACAAACGTTCGTAAGGTGGTGCAATGATGCAATTTTTAGTAGAGAAATTATTAAATGGGTTGAATCCACAGCAGCAACAAGCAGTTAAAGCAACAGAAGGTCCTCTATTAATTATGGCAGGAGCAGGAAGCGGAAAGACACGTGTGCTGACTCATCGGATTGCTTATTTAATGGTAGAGAAGCAAGTCGCGCCGTGGAATATTTTAGCCATTACGTTTACAAATAAAGCCGGTGTGCTCTGTTCTCACACAATCTGATTCAGAAATGAACAGTAAAAGTGAGGGGTAATTAAATTACCTAACTCTATATCTGATAAGAAAGGTGAAAATCCTTTCCTTGATTT
>Ga0182746_1001654_pt1 | contig 19139 bp, 18 predicted proteins | sample eDN3rd30CBELigOP_FD_128881 | JGI IMG/M metagenome (GOLD analysis project Ga0182746, IMG submission 128881) | Enriched Organic Plus compost microbial communities from Emeryville, California, USA - eDNA 3rd pass 30_C BE-Lig OP (version 2) (version 2) ... | reverse complement strand
CCTGGCTGACCAGCCCGTCTCCGATGGTCAGCTTGGAATAAGTGGTCAGCGCCTCGCCCAGTGGCATACCATGCAACAGCATGCCTGCGGCAAGTCCGACGAACAGGTTGATCAGCGTGATGACGAGGCCAGCGATGGCATCGCCCTTGACGAATTTCGAAGCCCCGTCGAGCGAACCGAAAAAGCTGATCTCTTGCTGTTCGCGGGCGCGCCGACGCTTGGCCTCTTCATGATCAATGGCACCTGAGTTAAGATCACCGTCAATGGCCAGCTGTTTGCCGGGCAGCGAATCCAGCGCAAAGCGGGCGGACACCTCGGCCATGCGGCCGGAGCCTTTCGTGATCACCATAAAGTTCACCACCGAAATCACCGCAAAGACGGTGATACCGATCAGAAGCGAACCCCCGGCGACAAATTCCGCAAAGGCCTCGATCACATGTCCGGCAGCAGCGGTGCCGCTTTGGCCGTTGGTCAGGATCAGCCGCGTCGATGAGATGTTAAGCGATAGCCGGATCAACAGCGATACCAGCAACAGAACCGGGAAAGCCTGAAAATCCGTGGGCTTTTCCACCAGAGATGCCATGACAAGGATCAGGGTCGCGCTTGCAATGGATAGTGCGATGCCAAAGTCCAGCATGCCGGGTGGCATCGGAATTACCATGGACAGCACGATCAACAATAGCATCCCGGTGATGATCAGCGGCTGGGCTGCCCACCCCGTCCGTTGGGTAGTTTCAGACAAGATCATTCCCGCCCTCCCCCAGCGATTGATGGCGCCAGGAGGCGATCTGCGGGCCATGCCGGTCCTGACAGCAAGCCTGAACGTCTGAGAAAGATCAGAACCTCGATTCTGTCAGAGGGATTGAGGCGCATCAGCCTTTCATCCAGGTCAGAGGGCAACGGCTCGCCGTGAAGCAGCCGATCCTTGGCGTCACTGACCATGCTGTCGCGGGTCAGCGCACCCTCCTGGTCCTGGCTTGCCAAGGCTGCCGACAGGATCAGGGCTGCGATCACGACGCCCTCTTCAATTCACGAAGTGCGTTTTCGACATCCCCGAAAGAAGGGCGAACATGGTCCGGAGCGGTCTGGCGGCCGACCTCGACACAAAGATTTGTGGCATGCTGATGCAGCCCGGCGACAAGAACCGACTTGATTACATCATAGAAGGCCTGTTCCTGTTTGGTCACACTCGCCAGCCGCTGCGCGAAGGGTGCGACGATGCCATAGGCCAAAAACACACCCAGAAAAGTGCCCACCAATGCACCCCCGATCATCTTGCCCAGTACCTCGGGTGGCTGGTCGATCGCGCTCATGGTCTTGATCACCCCCAGAACCGCCGCAACGATACCCAGCGCCGGCAGGGCATCGGCCATACTTTGCAAGGCGTGCGGCGCGTGCGTGGTTTCTTCGTTCATCAGGCCGATACGTTGCGAGAGCATTTCTTCGACCTGATAGGGGTCATCATAGTTCAGGCTGGCCGAGCGCAGCGTATCAGCAATCAGCGTGACCGCGTGTTCATCCGCAAGAATGCGGGGATAAGCCTGAAATATCGGTGAGGCCTCGGGGTTCTCGATATGCTCTTCCAGCTCGACCGAGCTGGTGCGGGCGATCCTCAGCAGCTGGAACAGCAGGCACAGCACGTCCCGCAGATCGCCTTCGTGCCACCGCGAGCCCTTGAGCGAGCGGCCAACGCCGCCAAGCACCTGCTTGATCACCGACGTTTCATTCGACAGCAGGAATGACCCGACCGCCGCCCCGCCAATCATCATCATCTCGAAGGGCAGCGAATGCAGGATCACACCCAGCTTGCCACCAGCCATCACATATCCGCCAAAAACCATGGCGAAGGTCACAACAATACCGATCATGCCGAACATGAACTAAACTACCTTCTGGCTCTGATTGCGCCCATGTATGAAGTCAGGATTGCAGCATGGCCCGGTTCGACCGAGGCCATGATGCGTGCTCCTGTCTCGGGCTGGACACGGACAAGGATCTGTGCCGCAAAATCCGGCGGCAGGTTGGACAGCACCATCGCTGCCTGTTCGGGCTTCATCTGGTCATAGACAGCGATCAGCCGGGAAATATCGTCGCTTTGCGCCCTGTTCTGGCTTTGATCGCTTTGGGCAATCTGCTGTTTGAGCTTGCGCAACTCGATCAGTTTCTCGGTCAGCTGCTTTTCGGCTGCTGCCAGTTCAGCTTTGCGTCGGTCGATATCTTGCATGTAGCGGTCAATGCGTAACGCGCGTTCACGCAAGGTTTCGGCCAGCGTCACAGCCTCGGGGACATCTGTGCAACCGGCCATCAGTTTTGCCGGCTCGGCATTGGCGGTGAGGCGGGAAACCCCATCCATCAGCATCACCGCCTGTCCAGCTGCAGCCAGCACCATGACACCGCCCAGAAATGAAAGAAGCGGCCTAGACATCTGCCACCACCACTTCGCGCCGCCTGCGACGCTGCAGCCGAGCCTGACGAACCGGATCAGCCTGGGCAAACTTCTGTTGCAGCAGCCAAAAGGCCCGCTCTTCCTTGGCGCGCTCGATCTCGCCGGACAGCGCGCGGGTGGCGGCGGTGGCCTCGGACTTGGCGAGCAGAATGGATTTTTCCAGCCGGCTGATTTCGCTGGTCATGACGGCTATGGCGCCACCAAGACCGCTTTCCAGGTCATTCAGCCGCCGCAACCTGCGTGCCAGGGTAAAGCAGAACCCCGACAGGCCAAGACTAAAGACGATCAGGGTCACCTGCAGAAGCTGCGCTATCGTCATTGGATCCTGAACTCCGTAATGAGGACATCGGTGATCGCCTCCTTGCCGAGGACAAAAACGGCCCGGGTCGCCAGTTCGTCCCGGACGATGTCCAGAATGCCGCGTTTCTCAAAAGCGGTACTGTCGATATCGGCGAGGAAGCTGTTGAAACTGTCGAGAAGCCTCGGAATCAGATGCTCGACCTCGGTCCGGTGGGACTGATCAGTCTCAATTTTGACCGTCATCACAAGTGTGCGCACTTGCGGCCCGGCAAGGGTCAGCACGATCTGGGGGATGTCGACGAATTCCTCGATCCGGGCTGTGCTGATCGGCACTTCTTTCTTACCGCTCGCGACCAGCGATAACGGCGACCAAAAGCCCAGATAGGTCGAGGCAAAGCCAGCCCCACCCAGTACAACTGCCAATCCCAGCGGCAGCAACAGGCGGCCGATCCCCCCGGCAGGTTTTTCATCCGCATTGATGTCAGCGGCATCGGTCATGGTGATTCTCCATCCGTTCCCGGTCTGGATACCATCGGCGGGCTAACCAATTCTTAAGCGCCCCCATGCCATGAAAACCGCAGCAGGAACGAAAGCGATTCGAAAGGGGTGGCTGTGCAAAAGCTGCAGGACTACTGGCGCGAGCGAAGTGCAAGGCAGCGGGCCGTTCTGGCCGCAGCCTTTCTTTTCACTTTCACCGCAATTGTCGGCCTGTCCTGGCTGGCCAGTCGTCCGGGCATGGCGCTGCTTTATTCAGGGCTGGACCCCCAGCAATCGGGTGCCGTCATGGCAGCGGTCGAGAAATCCGGTGTGTCTTACGAGATTCGCGGCGATTCCATCTGGGTCGAAGAAAGCCGTCGGGATCAGTTGCGCATGGCGCTGGCAGGCGAAGGGCTGCCCTCAGCCGGGGGCTCGGGATACGAGATTCTGGACGGTATGTCGGGTTTCGGCACCACTTCGCAAATGTTCGATGCCGCCTATTGGCGCGCAAAAGAGGGCGAGTTGGCCCGCACCATTCTGGCCCTGCCAAATGTCCGGTCGGCCCGTGTGCATCTGGCTGTGCCTCAAGGTCGCGGCTACCGCCGCGAAGCCGAGGCAACTGCATCAGTCACGCTGACCACCGATGGCGCGCCCATAACCCGAAATCAGGCTAAAGCACTGAAGTTTCTAGTGTCATCCGGCGTTCCCGGACTGGCTGCGGATCAAGTTTCTGTCATCGACAGTGAACACGGCGTGGTCTCTCCGGGCGAAGACTTCAGTGGGGACGAACGCGAAACCGAGATGAAGCGCAATGTCGAACGTATCCTCGCCGCGCATGTCGGTCCGGGCAATGCGATTGTCGAACTGAATCTGGATGTCATCAAGGAATCCGAACTTCTGACCGAACAGAGATTCGATCCGCAGGAACGGGCGCTGATCTCGCAGGAAAGCGAAGAAAGCGCCGATCAAAGCTCAAACTCGCAGCAGGGTGCGGTAACAGCGGCATCGAACCTGCCGCAGGGGCAGGATAGCTCGGGCGATGAGAATCGCTCATCACGCTCGGAATCCCGGCAGAGGTCGAATTTCGAGGTCAGCAAGATCACGCGTGAGGTGTCGCGCCAGCCGGGGGCTACCCGCCGCCTGACCGTTGCGGTACTGGTCAACGGGGTCGCCCGGACCAGTGCCAATGGCGAAAGCACCCTCGTTCCCCGGGACGAGACCGAGCTGCAGGCGCTGCGCGAACTCGTCGCCTCGACCGTTGGCTTTGACGAAGGTCGGGGCGATGCGATCACCGTGAAATCGCTGCCATTCGCCTCGCTCTCCGACGTCGGCACGCTTGCCAAAGCCGGCGGGCTGCTGTCCAGGCTGGACCTGAACGGCCTGATCCGCGTCGCCCTTATTGGCTTTTTTGCGCTGGCATTGGCCGCTTTCCTGCTGCGCCCTTTGCTGCGCGCCAAGTCCGCAGCCAATCAGGCTCTGCCTGCATTGGACCGCTCTGAGCCGCTGCCAGCCTTGGCAACAAATACTCCGGATCAGCAGACTATCCCCGAGGTGGTCCCCGAGATCGACTTTACCCCCTCAGATACGGGCAGCGCCGATCCGGTCGGGCGTCTGAAAGAACTTATGAAATCGCGTAAGAATGAAAGCCTTCAGATTCTCTCGGGCTGGATCGAAAAGCATGAGGATGTCTCATGAACCCGATAGCACTTCGTCTGGAATCATTTACCTCACCCCCCCCTGCCGCACAGACAGCCATCACCATAGCCGAGGAAGAGGCATTTCAGAACGGCTATGAAAAAGGCTTTGCCGAGGGCCGCGAGCTAAGCCTGGATGCGCTGACCTCCGCCCTGACCACGCTGCACCGGGACCTGTTAACCGCCCATAAGCGTGAGTCAGAGTTGCGGCGTGACCTACAGACCGCCCTGACACCAGTGTTGCAAGCCATCGTAGACCTGCTCGCACCACGATCAGAACAAGAACGGCTGTGCCACGCGCTGACGGCGGAAATTGGACAGATCATCAAACATACCCCGGAGCAAATCATCACCATACGCTGTCCAGAGGACCTGCAGCCCGATCTGGCCGACTGCCTTGAGCGGGCAGGTATCCTGGACGCACGGATCGAGGCCGCAGACACAGGACAAAGCATAGTCGAACTGACTGCTGCTCAGGGCCAGATCATCTTTGATCCCGCAAGCGCCATCGCGGGACTCAAGTCCATTATCAACGACATTGGAGCAAGGGACTGACCATGAACGATCTTGCAGGGCTGATCGCGACCGATCAGATTCAGGTAGAAATCACCATCCGACTAGGCAGCACGCGACTGACTGTAGCTGAGCTGTCGCGTCTGCGACCTGACGATATCGTTCCCCTGGACCGCGACATGTCCGACGGGGTCGATATCTGTGTAGGTGACAAGATCATCGCTTATGGAGAGTTGGTGGCCGGTCAGGATACCGACAACCGCCTTTGCGTCCGCATTCTAGCTCCGGCCAATGCATCGTGATCCGCTGGACTAGCATCTTCGCTGCCCTGGTCCTGCCCGTCGCAGCGGCAGCGCAAGATCTGTCGCCGCTTACCGACGCCGCCGGACCGAATACGGCTACCGGTGGCGTCGGACGCCATGCGATCACCCTGCTGGCGGTGATGACGGCCCTATCTTTGGCACCTGGCATTGCCATCATGGTGACCTGCTTTCCGTTTATCGTGACGGTGCTGTCAATCCTGCGCCAGTCACTGGGGCTACAGCAATCTCCACCGAATATGCTGATCGTCAGCCTGGCGATGTTCCTGACCTGGTTTGTGATGAACCCGGTGCTGACCGAAGCATGGGAGGTCGCCGGCGCCCCATTACGCGACGGCCAGATCAACATCGAACAGGCGTTCGAACGCGGCATCATTCCGTTTCGCGGCTTTATGGAGCATCGGACCGACCCCGGAATGCTTGCAACGCTGGCAGAGGTTGCGCCTGACCCGCAAGCTGCGCCAGATCGTCTGTCGGTCCTGATCCCCGCCTTCATGCTTAGCGAGATTCAGCGCGCCTTCGAGATTGGCTTCCTGATCGCCTTGCCTTTCCTCATTATCGATCTGGTGGTTTCGGCCGTGCTGATGTCGATGGGCATGATGATGGTGCCGCCGGTGGTTGTTGCGCTGCCCTTCAAGCTGGCGTTCTTTGTCGTCGTGAACGGCTGGGGCATGATCGCAGCCGCATTGGTGCGCAGCTATCAATAGGACCACTATGTGACGCAGCGATTATCGTCGGGAGAGCGCAATTCCGGATCAACCTAACCAATCAGGACTACGCTATGGCTGCTTCTCCGTAAGGTCATTTCATTCTGGGGCTTTTCACCACCTCAGGTTTTAGGCACCAATTCAGAAACTAGCGACGGGACAGTCATGCCGAACCGGGCCATACCGATCTTTGCGCTGCTGCTTCTCGCCGGGCCGGGCTGGGCCCAGGCGCCACTGCGGGTCGAATTCGTTCAGGTTGAACGAACCGAACTGACCTTTGACGCAGCCCTCACTGGCACCATCCACGCAAGCGACAGCGTCGATATTGGCTTCAGGCTGGGCGGGCGCGTGACCGAGGTGCTGGTGCATGAAGGCGACCATGTCATCAAGGGACAGGCGCTCGCGCGAACCGACCCCTTGCAACAGGAACAGGCACTGCGCGTCGCACAGGCGGCCGTAGCTTCTGCCGAGGCAACCGAGGCGCAGGCCCGCCAGGCGCTGGAAAGGGCCGAGGCGATGCTCAGCCGCGGGGTCGGCACACTTGCCGGACGTGATGCGGCCAGTCAGGCCCTGTCAGCAGCAAGCGGCGGGCTGGAGCAGGCCCGCGCCGCTCTTGGTCAGGCTAAACGCGCGCTTGAGGATACGGTGATATATGCCCCGGCCGATGCCATCGTGACCGCGCGACAGGCCGAACCGGGACAGATCGCCGGAACGGCCCAGCCGGTGATCTCACTGGCTTCCGAAACCGGCAGAGAGGCCGTATTTCAGGCACCTGATACCCCCTTGCTGCGCGATGCGATCGGCGCACCTGTCACCCTGTATGGCATCGACCTTCCTGACCTGCGCATGACGGCAAAGGTCAGCGAAATTGCTCCGCTGGTCGATCCGACCACCGGCTCGGTCACCGTGCGGGCCGAAATCGATGATGCACCGGCCAATGTCGCGCTGCTGGGCGCTGCAGTTCGGGGCGCAGTGCACTATCCGGCTGGCACCGGCATTGCCGTGCCCTGGACCGCTCTGACCGCTGCCGATGGCAGCCCCGCGGTATGGCTGGTGGGCGATGATAATCGGGTCTCTTTGACCCCGGTTCAGATCGAGCGTTTCGCTAATGGTATCATCATCCTCAGCGGCGGGGTCGAGCCGGGACAGACCGTGGTCGGTGCCGGCTCGCAAATCCTCTATCCCGGGCGAGAGGTCGCCGATGCATCTGTTACGGAGCAGTCGGAATGATGCCAAGAACCCTGATCCCGATGCTTTTGGCATTTGCCGTACTGGCCGGAGAAGTGGCCGCTTTTTCCCTGCCCTGGCAGAAAACGCAACTCCAGCCCGATACTGCGCCCCGCCCGGTGGCAAGCATTCTTGTCAGCGATGACGAAGGCTCCGGCCACTCGGTCCCCGGGGTCATCACCGCCCGGATCGAGGTGATGCTGGGCTTTCAGACGCTTGGCCGGGTGACGGCGCGCAATGTTGATATCGGCGATATTGTTAAGCAGGGGCAAGTGCTGGCCACGCTTGATCCTGACGACCTTCAGGGGGATGTCCGGGCCGCCGAAGCCGCCGCCGAAGCCGCCGAGGTCGAGTTGAGCACCGCCTTGGCCACAGCCGAGCGGACACGGGCGCTGGCGCAACGCAATGTCGCCACGGCCGCGCAGCTTGAACAGGCCGAGCGTGCACTTGCCACGGCCCAGGCGGCCCGGCAACAGACACGTTCAGAGCTGATCCGGGCTCGCGATGCCGAAGGGTTTACCGTGATGCGCGCGCCCTTCGACGGGGTGATCAGTGAGGTGTTCGCCAATGCCGGCGCAGTCGTCAGTGCGGGTGAACCTGTGGTGCGGCTTTCCACGCAGGACGGGATCGAGGCGATGATCGATCTGCCCGATGCCGTTCTTTCCGGGATCCGGACCGGCGATCCTTATGAGGTCTGGTCGGAACGCGAACCCGATCGCATCCTGACCGCCACGGTCGAGCAGATTGAGCCGGTCGCGGATGCTGTAACCCGGACCCGGCGCATCCATCTGGAGCTGCAAGAGGATGCGGATCTGCGGTTGGGCGCTTTGGTCCGCGCGCGTCCTGCCGGGGCGGGTGCCTCGCGACTTGTCCTGCCCGAAACGGCCATCCTGGAGCGGGACGGTGCCAGCCATGTCTGGGTCGTCACCCGTCAGAATAATACCGGGGAAGGCACCGTCTCGCTGCGCGCTATTAAGACCGTCGGCCCACCGCTTAACGGGTATGTCACCGTAGCCTCGGGTCTTTCCCCGGGCGAAGAGGTCGTGATCCGCGGCATCCGATCCCTTAGCGAAGGTCAGGCCGTAGGCCGCAGCGTGACACCATGACAGAACGTCGCTTCAACCTTTCCGACTGGGCCCTGCATCACCGTTCGCTGGTGTGGTTCCTGCTGATCATCTCGATGGTGGCAGGAACGCTGAGCTATCTGCGCCTTGGCCGCGAAGAGGACCCGAATTTCACCATCAAGGTCATGGTGATCAGCGCCTCTTTGCCCGGGGCGACTATTGAGGACACGCTTAATCAGGTCACGACGCGGATCGAGACCAAGCTTGAAGAGCTTGATGAACTGAAATTCACCCACTCGGTCACCATGCCCGGACAGTCGGTGATCTATCTTGAGCTTGACCCCACGATCCGAGGCCCCGAGGTCCCCGAGGTCTGGAAACGTGTTCGCAATATGATGACGGATATCCGGCCTGATTTTCCAAAGGAATTTCAGGGCTTCCAGTTCAATGACGATTTCGGCGACGTTTTCGGCAATATCTACGCCTTTACCACAGACGGCTTTACCCAACGCGAACTGCGCGACCGGGTCGAGGATATCCGCAAACAGGTTCAGGCCCTGCCCATGGCCGGCAAGACAGCACTTTTGGGTGTGCGCAAGGAACAGATCTATCTGGAGTTTTCGTCGGCACGGCTGGCGGCCCTCGGGCTGAACCACAATCAGGTGGTCCAGACGCTGGCGGTGCAGAACGCAATCTCGCCCTCGGGTATCGTGCAGGCTGGACCGGAACAGGTGCTGGTGCGCATCGACGGGCAGTTCGACAATGCCGGATCGATCGCTGCGGTGAACCTGCGGGTCGGCGACCGTTTCTTTAACATCGGCGATGTCGCCACGGTCCAGCGCGGTTACGAGGACCCCCCGAGCGCGCTTTTCCGCTATAATGGCAAGCCGGCTATCGGCCTGCAGATCGGCATGCGCGACGGCGGCAATATTCTTGAATTCGGGCGGCAGGTCGACGGGCTGATGAACGAGGTCGCGCGCAACCTGCCCATCGGAATCGAGATGGCCAAGTTCGCCGACCAACCCCATGTCGTGGACGAGGCCGTCGGCCATTTCGTTCAGGCACTGGCCGAGGCGGTGGCAATCGTCCTGTTGGTCAGCTTTATCAGCCTTGGTCTGCGCGCGGGTTTCGTGGTGACGCTGACCATACCGCTGGTGCTGGCGATCACCTTTGTCATCCTGGACATCTACGGCATCACCTTGCAGCGTATCTCGCTGGGTGCGCTGATCATCGCACTGGGGCTTTTGGTGGATGATGCGATGATCGCCATCGAAACGATGATCTCGCGGCTTGAGGTGGGCGACAGCCTCGGCCGCGCCGCCAGCTATGCGTGGAGTTCGATCGCCTTTCCGATGCTGACCGGCACGCTGGTCACGGTGGCGGGCTTTATCCCTATCGGACTGAATAGCTCGGCAGCGGGCGAGTTCACCTTTTCGCTTTTCGTGGTGATCGCCGTTTCGCTGATCATCAGCTGGATCGTCGCGGTGTTGTTTGCGCCTTTGCTGGGCGTAACGATGCTACCCGCAACCATGGCCCATCATTCCGGACAGCCAAGCTGGCTTCGTCGTCAGTTTCATGCGCTGCTGATCCGGGGGATGCGCTATAAATGGCTGACCATCGCCATCACCTTTGGGGTCTTTATAGCCTCGGTCGTGGGGATGGGCTTTGTCGAACAGCAGTTTTTCCCGACCTCTGACCGGACTGAGATCATCGTCGACGTGACCGAACGTGCTAATGCCTCGATCGCGAAAACCGATGAGGACATGGCCAAAATCGAGGCGATGCTGTCTGATGAGTCAGACGCCCTGTTCTGGACGACCTATGTCGGTCGTGGCGCACCGCGTTTCGTTCTGTCGATGGATGTGCCGACGCCCGGTCCCTATATGGGCCAGATCGTGATCCAGACCCCGGATCTGGCGGCACGCGACCGGCTAAAGGCGCGGCTGGTCGAATTCGCGGGCCGCGAGCTGATCGGCACCGATGTTTATGTCAAAAACCTTGAGATCGGCCCGCCGGTCGGCAAGCCGGTGCAATACCGTGTCTCGTCCCCGGACCTCGATCAGGCCCGCGACGCAGCGCGCGAGCTGGCGGCGGTTCTGGCGACCGAACCGCGTCTGCGCGACATCACCCTTGACTGGAATGAGCCGGCGCGGGTGGTGCGGCTGCGGGTCAATCAGGATCAGGCGCGCCGCCTTGGCCTGACCAATGAAGATATCGCGGGGGCGCTGTCGGGGACCTTTAACGGCCGCACGATCACCCAGCTGCGCGACGGAATCTTTCTGATCAACGTTACCGCACGTGGCGCGCTGGCGGATCGCGAGTCGCTGGAGTCGATCCAGAACCTCCAGCTTGCGACACCGACAGGGACGCCGATCCCGCTCGTTTCTCTGGCCAAACTGGAATATGCCACCGAACAGCCACTGGTCATGCAGCGTGACGGCCTGCCGACAGTGACGGTCAAGGCCGATATCGCCAGCAAAGACCAGCCCGCGACATTGGTCGAGGCGATGGCCGACAAAGTCGCGCACTTTCAGGCCAGCTTGCCTCCCGGCGTCAAAGTCGTGGTCGGCGGCACGGTCGAAACCTCGGCCGAAAGCCAGGAGCCGATCGCAGCCGTGGTGCCAATCATGCTGCTGGTGATGGCGACCTTGGTCATGGTGCAGATGCAAAGCTTCCGGCTGTCGCTGATCGTGTTTGCCGCCGCTCCGCTGGGGTTGATCGGGGTGGTTGCAACCCTGTTGCCCTTTGGCGTGCCGATGGGCTTTGTTGCCATTCTGGGCATTCTGGCACTGATCGGCATTCTGATCCGCAACTCGGTCATCCTTGTCCATGAAATCCAGGAGCTGATTGCCAAGGGGCACGCCAAATGGGACGCGGTCTTTGAGGCCTCGGACAGCCGGGCCCGGCCAATTCTGCTGACAGCGGCGGCGGCCAGTCTGGCGCTGATCCCGATCTCGCGTCAGGTGTTCTGGGGGCCGATGGCCTTTGCCATGATGGGCGGTATCATCGCCGGGACGCTGGTGACGCTGATCTTTGTCCCGGCGCTTTACTGCGCGGTCTTTGGCGTCCGCCCGCCCAATGGTGACCCGATGCCCAGTGCCGGGGATCGTGCCCGAGCCGCCGCGCATAAATAGCGGCAGGAAGTCGCACAAGCGATCAGCAGGGCCGGGCTGAAAGGGAAAACCCCGTCGCAAGGCCGGTGATCAGCACTCGGGGTCGCCGGCGATCTCGGCGGCAAATGCAGCGCCGAAACGATCCAGCCGCGCCGGATCCAGATAGCGCGACAGGTCGCGCGGCCGGTCTTCGGCAATGCGGCGCAAGGCAGAATTTCCGACCGAAAGCGGCTTTTCCGTTCCGTCCTCACCCCGCATCAGCCGGACCTGCGCCTGGGCCAGCCGATCAAAAAGCTGGCCCGAGGGACGCCCGGCCAGCGCGCGGCGCGCGGGATGCATTGGCGGCACATCCTTGGCAATGACCTGCAAGAATTCCTCGCCATAGCTTTCCAGCTTTTTCGCGCCAACGCCGTTCACCCGCGCCATCTCATCCAGCGTGCCGGGGCGCAGGCGCGCCATTTCTTGCAGGGTGCGGTCGGGAAAGATGACATAGGCGGGGACACGCGCCGCCTCGGCCAGCGCCCGACGCTTGGCCTTGAGCGCCGAAAACAGCGGCTCATCCTCGGGGTCAACCTGGCTGCGCACCACGACTGCCGGGCGGGCGCGGGCCATAGTGTCGCGGCGAAGCGTGATACGCTCTTCTCCGCGCAGCACCGGATGAGCAGCAAGGGTGATGGCAAGGCCGCCATGGCGTTCAGAGTCGGGCCGGATCAGATCAAGACCCAGCATCTGACGGATCACCGCCTGCCATTGCGGCTTTGACAGGTCGCGCCCGACACCAAAGGTCGGCAAATGGTCATGGCCGCGGGCCTGCACCCGTTCGGTCATGGTCCCGGTCAGCACGTCGATGATATGACCCGAACCATAGGTCTGACCGGTGCGCAGAATGGCCGACAGCACTTTTTGCGCGGCCTCGGTCGCGTCGAAACATTCGGGCGGATCGTCGCAAATATCGCAATTACCGCAAGGCGCGACAGCCTTTTCGCCGAAATAGCGCAAAAGGGCGATGCGGCGGCAGCCCGTCGCCTCGGCCAGACCTAAAAGCGCATTCAGCCGCGCATGGTCGGCCGCCTTACGCTCGGGCGGGGCCAGACTTTCGTCGATCTGGCCGCGGCGCAGACGGATATCGTCGGGACCGTAAAGCGTCAGCGTTTCTGCGGGGGCGCCGTCACGGCCACCGCGGCCGATCTCTTGATAATAGGCCTCGATCGACTTCGGCAGATCGGCATGGGCAACCCAGCGGATATCCGGTTTGTCGATGCCCATGCCAAAGGCCACGGTGGCGACGACGATCAGCCCGTCCTCGCGCTGGAAACGCGCCTCGACCTCGCGGCGGGCATCGGCCTCCATCCCGCCGTGATAGGCGGTGGCGGCAAGCCCCGACTGGTTCAGCGCGGCAGCAAGTGTCTCGGTCTTGGCGCGGGTGCCGCAATAGATGATGCCGGACTGTCCCCGCCGCGCGGCGGCAAAATCAAGGATCTGGCGGCGCGGCCCGTCCTTGGGCTGAAAGGCCAGATGAATATTTGGCCGGTCAAAGCCGCGCAGAAAGGTCTGGGGCTGCGCACCGTCAAAGAGGCGCTGGACGATTTCGTCCCGGGTTTCTGCATCGGCAGTGGCGGTAAAGGCGGCCAAAGGCACCGAAAGCACGCGGCGCAGCTCGCCCACGCGTAGATAATCGGGGCGGAAATCATGGCCCCACTGGCTGACACAATGCGCCTCATCCACCGCGATGGCCTGTACACCTGCGCGGCGCAGCATCGGCACCGTCGCGCCCGAGGCCAGCCGTTCGGGCGCCATGTAAAGCAGCCGCAATTCACGCGCGGCCATGGCACGCAGAACCTCGGAATTCTCTTCGTCGGAATTGCCGCTGGTCAGCGCAGCAGCAGCAACCCCCGCCTCGGTCAGCGCGCGCACCTGGTCACGCATCAGCGCAATCAGGGGTGAAATCACCACCGTCAGCCCGTCGCGCATCAGCGCCGGAAGCTGATAGCACAGCGACTTGCCACCCCCGGTCGGCATGATGGCCAGTACATCGCGGCCCGAGGCCACGGCATTGACGATCTCTTCCTGCCCCGGCCGAAAGGAATCGAAGCCGAAGACCTGACGCAGCAGGGGCGCAGCCGACATGGCCTAGAACCCGTAGAACCAGCCAGCGTTGTTGGCGAGAGCGCGTTGCAGGATGATGATGGCGATAAAGACCACCAGTGGCGCAAGATCCAGCCCGCCCGTGTTCGGCAGGATCGCGCGCACCGGTCCATAGATCGGCTCAAGCAGGCGGTTGAGGCCGCTCCAGATCTGCCAGACCAGCGGCTGGCGCAGGTTCAGCACCTGAAAGTTGATAAGCCAGGACATGATGATGTGGACGATCATCACGAACCAGACGACGTCGAGTATCAGCATCAAGGCTTCGTAGAGCGTGCCCATTTCATCCCCTTCCGGCTGTTCCCCGGACAGGTAAGGCAGGCATCCGCGTTGCGCAAGGCGCAAGCATGGCCGCAGCGTTCCGGTTGACGCCCCCGGGCGGCACGGCTAGCCCCGGGCTGTCGCAAGGCAAGAAAGACGCCCATGTATCCCATCCTCCGCTTTGCCAAAGAGGCGCTGAAGTTCCGCAACAGCCCCCGCATCGGGGTGCTGGACCCGCATGTCTCGACCCATCGCTGCTGGCCCTGGGATCTGGACCCGTGGATCGAGCTGAACAACGGCCGCACCCTGACGCTTTACGATCTGGGCCGCATTCCGATGGCGATCCGTACCGGCATAATCGACACGATGCGCCGCAATGGCTGGGGGATCACCGTCGCCGGAAACTCGGTCCGTTATCGCCGCCGTATCCGGGCATTCGACCGCTTTACCATGGTTTCACGCACGATCGGCTGGGACGCGCGCTTTCTTTATATGGAACAGACGATGTGGCGGCAGGGCGAATGCTGCAACCACATGCTTTTGCGCGGCGCCATCACCTCGCCTCAGGGCATCGTGTCGCCGGCAAAGCTGATGGAGGCTGCGGGCCGCGACCCCGTCAGCCCCGAACTGCCGGATTGGGTACACGCCTGGATTGCGGCGGATGCGCAGCGGCCATGGCCCCCGATCCTGCCCCCGATCCCCGAGGCCGCGCGTAATCCGGACTTGCCAGCCTGAACCGGCTGGGGCCTTATGCGCCCGGGCGGCGCGGCACAGGCCACCCATGAGCAAGGGGGGCGGCATGGAGCGCAGACGCATCTGGGGCTGGTGGTTCTTTGACTGGGCCAGCCAGCCGTTTTCAACGCTGCTGATGACCTTCATTTTTCCGGTCTATTACGCCGAGATCGCCCGCCAGCATTACACAGCACAAGGCATGACCCCCGAGGCGGCGGGGGCGGCGGCGCAGTCGCTCTGGGGTTACGGGCTTGGCATCTGCGGCATCATCATCGCCGTTCTTGCACCAGTGCTTGGCGCCATCGCCGACAATACCGGACGGCGCCTGATCTGGGTGTGGATCTTTTCGGCATTCTATATGGCGGGTTCATGGAGCCTGTGGTTCCTGATGCCCGACCAGCCGCACCTGCATCTGGCGGTTCTGTCCTTTGGGATCGGCCTGATCGGGATGGAGTTCGCCACCATCTTTACCAACGCCCTGCTGCCGGGGCTGGCCCCGCATGACGATATCGGCCGCGTCTCGGGTTCAGGCTTTGCTTTCGGTTATCTTGGCGGCGTGATCTCTTTGGCTGTGGTGCTGCTTTTTCTGGCCGAGAACGCCCAGACCGGCCGCACCATGCTGGGGATCGCACCGGTGCTGGGCCTTGATCCGGCGCTGCGCGAGGGCACGCGGGCGGTCGGGCCGTTCACGGCGCTGTGGTACCTGGCCTTCATGATCCCCTTTGCCCTCTGGGTGCCCGAGACCCCGGGACCGCGCCGAAAGCTGCAGCTTGGCACCGCCATGACCGAGCTTTGGCGCCTGCTTGCCAGCCTGCGGTGGCGCAGGTCGCTGGCGGCATGGCTTGCCTCGTCCATGTTCTCACGCGATGCGCTGAATGCGCTTTACGCCTTTGGTGGCGTCTATGCCGGTACGGTGCTGGGCTGGCCGGTGTTTCTTGCCGGTGTCTTTGGCGTGGTCAGCGCGGTCTCGGCCGCGGTGATCAGCTGGATCGGAGGACGCGCGGACCGGCGCTGGGGTCCCAAGCCGGTGATCATCATCTGTACGCTGGTCCTGATCGGGGTCTGCATCCTCATCACTGGCATGAGCCGCCAGCAGATCATGGGCCTGCCCCTGCCCGAGGGCTCGCACCTGCCCGATGCGCTGTTTTTCCTTTGCGGTGCGCTGATCGGCGGCGCAGGCGGGGCGCTGCAATCGGCCAGCCGGACAATGATGGTGCGCCACACCACGCCCGAGCGTGCGACCGAGGCCTTTGGGCTGTACGCGCTGTCGGGCAAGGCGACGGCATTCCTGGCGCCGCTGCTGATCGCCACGGTGACCGATGTGACCGGAAACCAACGGCTGGGCATCTCTCCGCTCATCGTGATGTTCATTCTGGCGCTGGTTCTGCTAATCTGGGTCAAAGCAAAAGGAGAGGCCGCGCAGTGATCCGTAAATTCCTGACCGCCGCCGTGCTGGCGCTGACCGGGTTTGGCCTGGTCCAGCCCGCGGCAGCCGACCCGCTGGCCCGCAGTGTCTTTGGCGCCGCGCCCGGCCCGACCGGGGGCAAGCCCGTCTCGATTGGTTTCTATTCCAAGGGCTGTATTTCGGGCGCCGCGCAACTGCCGGAAACCGGTCCGACATGGCAGGCGATGCGCCTGTCGCGCAACCGCCACTGGGGCCATCCCGAGCTGGTCAGCTTTCTGATTGGCCTGTCGCAAGCCGCCCGCCAGGCCGGCTGGCAGGGGCTTTACATCGGCGACATGGGACAGGCCCGTGGTGGACCAATGACCTCGGGCCATGCCAGCCACCAGTCCGGCCTTGACGCCGACATCTGGATGCTGCCGCCCCAAAGCCTGAAGCTGACCGTCGCTCAGCGCGAAAAGATTTCGTCCCAATCGGTGGTGAACAAGGCCGGGACCGCGCCCTCGGCACTGTGGAGTGGCAGCCATATGGCGATCATCCGCGCCGCTGCCCGCGATCCGCGCGTCGAACGTATCTTTGTCGATCCGGTCGCCAAGGTTGCAATGTGCCAGACCGAAACCGGGGACCGCAGCTATCTGCGCAAGATCCGTCCGTTGGGAGGGCATGATTACCACTTCCACGTGCGCCTGTCCTGCCCGGCAGGCTCGGTCTGTCAGCAGCAGGACCCGCCCCCGCCCGGCGACGGTTGCGCCGAGGCCGCAGAGTGGATCAAGGACCGCATCGACCCCAGCCGGGTCAAGCCGGTTCCGCCCGACCCCAATTATCGTCACCCCCGCAGCTACCGGCTTAGCGAAATGCCCCGTCAATGTCAGGTCGTCGCCACCGCCCGCTAAGGCGCGGTGGTCCGGCAGGCGGCGCGGCAGGGCGGCCCCGCCGCCTGCCGGGGCTTGCGCTGGCACTGTTGCTTTCTGCCTCTGCAGCCTGCGCCGCGGACCCGACACCTTCGGGAACGCCCAAGGTCGATTACGTCGCAACCTATGTCTGGCGGATGGAGGATGAGGATTTCGGCGGCTTCTCGGGCATCGAAATCAGCGCCGATGGCGAACGCTTCACCGCACTGTCCGACCGCGCCACCATCCGCTGGGGCAGCATAGAGCGTGACACTCAGGGCCGGATTCGCGGACTGGATCTGGCTGGTCGGGCACGTCTGCGTGACAGCAGCGGCAAGCCGCTGAAACCTGGCTGGCAGGGCGACAGCGAGGGGCTTGCCATCTCAGCTGACGGCACGATCTGGGTCAGCTTTGAAGGGCTGACGCGCGTTGCCCGCTATGACACCCCCGACAGCCCCGCCCAGCCCCTGCCCCGTCCGCCCGAGTTCAAGGAAATGCAGCGCAACTCGTCGCTTGAGGCGCTGGCGGTCCTGCCTGACGGAACCCTGCTGACCCTGCCCGAACGCTCTGGCGTGCTGACCCGGCCGTTTCCGGTCTGGCGCTGGAGGAATGGGAAATGGGACCAGCCCTTCTCGATCCCACGCACGGGCGACTGGCTGGCTGTCAGCGCAGATATCGGGCCCGACGGGCGGTTCTATCTGCTGGAACGGGACTTTAAAGGTCTTCTTGGCTTTCGCTCGCGCGTGCGCCGCTTTGATCTTGGCGAAAACGCCATCTCGAACGAAAGGGTGCTGCTTGAGACCCGGCCGCTGCAATATGACAACCTTGAGGGTATCTCGGTCTGGCATGACGGACAGGGTATCCGTATCACCATGATCTCAGACGATAATTTCGGCTGGCTGCAACGAACCGAGCTGGTCGAGTATCGGGTCACGGAATGAGCATTGCCGATTGCGTCACCGCCGTGGATCGCGCCATCGACAGCGCGCTGGCCGGGCGTCGCATCGTCGGCTGTGTCGTGCTGGTGGCCGAAGACGGGCGGCTGGCTCATGCCCGTGCAGCCGGGCTTGCCGACCGCGAAGCGGGCCAGCCGATGCAGCAATCGACCTGGCTGCGCTATGCCTCGATCTCGAAACCCTTCACCACCGTCGCGGCGCTGCGGCTGATGCAAGAGGGACGGCTTGCGCCCGATGATCCGGTGACGCGCTGGCTGCCGGGTTTTACCCCAGCGATGCCCGACGGGCGCCAGCCGCTGATCACTGTCGATCACCTGATGTCGCATCTGGCCGGGCTTGATTACGGCTTTAACCAGCCCAAGGACGGACCCTATGCACAGGCCGGGGTGTCGGACGGGATCTCTGACAGTGGAATCTCTATGGCCGAGAACCTGCGCCGTATCACCTCGGTCCCGCTCGACCGGCTGCCGGGCACGCGCTGGCGCTATTCGATCGCAACCGATGTGCTGGGTGCGGTGATCGAGGCGGCGGCCGACATGCCCCTGCCCGATGCCATGGCCCGGCTGGTTACCGAACCCCTGGGCGTCGAGGCCACTTTCCACGCCCCCGAGGCAGTTGAGCTGGCCGCAAACTACGCCGCTGCCCGGCCCGAACCAGTACGGATGCAGGGTCTGACCCGCATCCCCAATCCGCTGCAACCCGAACACAGCTATTCCTATCTGCCCGAGCGTATCCGCGATCCACAGGCATATCCTTCGGGCGGAGGCGGCATGGCCGGCACGGCTGAGGCTGCACTGACCTTGCTTGAAACCCTGCGCACGGGTTCGTTCCTTGGTCAGGATCTGCGGACCGAGGCGCATCGCAACCGTATCCACCAGCGCCACCCGCTGCGCGG
>Ga0182746_1001652_pt1 | contig 19156 bp, 18 predicted proteins | sample eDN3rd30CBELigOP_FD_128881 | JGI IMG/M metagenome (GOLD analysis project Ga0182746, IMG submission 128881) | Enriched Organic Plus compost microbial communities from Emeryville, California, USA - eDNA 3rd pass 30_C BE-Lig OP (version 2) (version 2) ... | reverse complement strand
TTGCATGTATTAGGCACGCCGCCAGCGTTCGTCCTGAGCCAGGATCAAACTCTCCGATAGAATTTGAATTAGCTCTTTGCACTTTTTTATAGTGTGTGCTCACTTTAAAAATTAACGTTGGCGTTTCTGTTTTGTTTAGTTTTCAAAGAACTAATTTGTCCTGCTGACAAGAATTGATTATACGCCCCTATTTTTAATTCGTCAATTGTTTTTTTGAAATATTTTTTCTCATTATCATTCATGAGGAAAACTACCATAATCCGTACTATTTTTAACTATATAAAATCTACTATTCAATACAGTCCGTCTAAGAAAGATATAGTTTTACTTAATCAGCTATTAGACTGTCATGAAAATACATCATACTTTCAAAAGAAATTGCCTTTCAGTTCCCTAAATGAGAAAACTAAAAGGCAATTTTAAAAACTTTTTATCTGAGAATCCTTTCTTAATAACAGGGCAACAAAATTGGATGCACTACCTATTTTATGGACAATTCCTCCCCATTGATTCTATATCATCCCGAATAAAATATTACTTCCATTCTCCATGATTCAATTCACCATAATACCTAAATAGTTGAGCAAACGATTCCATTGCTAGACACGGCTTCTCACTTTTTAGTGAGACATAACCCGCGAGACAGCAATAGGAATCATCCTCCCACAGAGTCATCCGCCTTTTGAAGATTCATCTGCTCTTCAGCTGCTTTCTTCTGTAATTGTGTAGCTAAAATAAAAGCAGTAAATAAAAGCCCACAGCAGAGTAGTAAAGCTGAAGGAATTCCTCCTACATGATCAATCATCCAACCGCTAAGACCCGGTCCAGCTAATTGCCCTACTGCAAAGAAAACGGTCGTATATCCTAGCGCAATCGGTGCATAAGAATGATGAATCTGCTCTGTGGAAAGTGCTTGAATAAGTGAAAGCATTCCCACAACCGTTACTCCCCAAAGGAATTGGCTTACAACAAACCCAATTTGTATAGGAAATAAAATCGGAATAAGCATCGAACCAGCCCCTAAGAAAAGGGTAATAAGCAGAGATTTCTTTCGCCCAATTCTATCTGAAATTGTTCCCCACAACGGCCCGCTAAAAATAGACATAATCCCGCCAAAAGCCATGATTGTTCCAGCTGAATATCGATCCACATTAGACTCTAAAATATAACTAAAAAGAAAGCTTTGTGGAATTAAATAAGCAAATCCAATCAATCCATAAATAATGGCTACGAGCAAAACACCCTTATGCAAGTAAACTTCCCGAAAAAGTGAATCAGTTTGCTGCCCCTTTTTACGTAAAGGAATAGGCGGATCTCGAAGGATAGCCTGAGCCACAAGAACAACTACTAGAGAAAATATTCCGTATAACAGCCAAAGATACCGCCAGCCGCTTTCGGAAAACCACGTAGTAAAGAACGGGATAAGCGTGCTCGAAATTAAAGTTCCTAATCCCAATCCACTAACGAGAAAACCAATCATCATCCCTCTTTGCTTCGGGAACCAACCAACAACAATATTTACAAGCGGCGTATAGGTGAAAGCCGTACCAATCCCGATTACCGCCATTACCACTAGACAAGAAACAAAACTCGTAACCCAAGATAAATATAACAAACCGACCGCCACAAGAAATGTCCCCCAAACAACCAAACGCTTCGAACCCCATTTTGAAGCAAGAATACCGGCGAAAAGAACCATTCCTAAATATCCAATCGAAGTGGCTGTCCCTAACATACCTGCCTGTTCATACGTTAGTGATAAATTTTCCTTCATAAAAGGCATGAGGATCCCGAACGACATTCTTGCAAAACCGAGAGTACTAATCGTCACCATCATACTTGCAAAAGCATACCACCAAATCCGCTGTTCCTGACCCATCCCTTCACACTCCTGCTTTCATATTCTATTCATTGTTAATTTATTAAGCCTCCTTTAGTTATCATTTCGAACTCCAAAACAGAAAACGTTTACATGGTTATTTCTCTCCCGCCTAAATAATCTCCTTTCTTTTTGTCACTTTTTGTATTTTTATATCATTTTTAAAGAAGTCTAATCCTTTCTTCCTTGGTACTATTCAAACCAAGACAGGTATAAATCAGGTTGTTATAACTAATAGGAAGAACATAGAATAAATAGAAACATACTCTTTTTTAGAGGAGGTGAGTTCCATGCCAGCAATCGAGGGCGGGGTGAAGTATCTTTTACGCGGTTTGGTGTTTATCGTTTATTTTCCTATCCAACTTCTCTTTCGTTTAATCTATTTTCTCTGGTTTTACCTCATGATTAAGCCGCTTACTTGGATTTGGGAAAAAATCTTTTTACCTATCTTTCAATTAATCTCAGATTATTTGCTCTATCCTTTTTGGAAATATATGATTCGTCTCCCTATTCAGTGGGTATGGCGTCAAGTGCTCTTCCCTGTTATTAGAGAAGTTCTTTTGCCGCTTTGTCTCTTTTGTTGGAATTATCTTATTTATCCATTTGTATACTATATCATTTACTACCCTTTATATTTTTTATGGAAGCATATACTTCTTTGGCTTTATACAGAAGTTCTCCTTCCAGTCTTACGCTTCAGTGAGGTCATTCTGAAGTGGATGTGGCTTCATATTATTTATCGTCCTCTACACTTTCTATGGATGAAGTGCGTATATCCGCCAATTAAATGGCTATGTTCCGAGATTATAAGACCGACCATCCAGTGGTTTCGAAAGGTTTTCTCCTAAAATGATGCACACGGCTTAAGCCGTGTGCATCATTCATTACCGCCTTGTTTCAACACAGAAGTCACCGCTTTTTCAATCTCTTGATAACTTGTGCAGCGACAAATGTTAGAGGATAGCCATTGTTTAATCGTTTCCAAGTCAGGATCAGGATGCTGTGACAATAAAGCCTGACAGTTCATAATAAAGCCTGGGGTGCAGTATCCACACTGAAAGGCGAAATGCTCAATAAAAGCTTTTTGAATCGGCGAATGAATAAGGCCTTCAATTGTTAAAATATCCGTACCAACAGCCTCAATGGCTAAAACTAAACAAGACTTCATCGGTTTTCCGTTCATTATTACCGTACAAGCACCACAATCTCCATTTAAACAACCTGGCTTCGCACCAGTTAAGCCTAATTTTTCACGTAAAACATGCAGTAACAAATCAGAAGCATGAATATCAGCTTCGTACTCTTCTCCATTTACTTTCAAGTCAATCATCCATCGTTTCGGCTTGCGTTTACTCATGCACACCCCCGCTTTCAAAATGCTTCAAAAAATCTACTAATGTATTTTTCAAAACGAATAATCGATATTCATCTGACCCTTCCACATCGTTTAAAATGGGCTTAGGTAAATAGTTGAAAGATTTTAGCACACGATCTTCATACGTCATCGTTGCATCATTAAGAACTTGCTCCATTTCATCTGAGCGAAACGGAAAAGCACAAACGCCACTGAAAGCAAACCGAAGAAAATTGTCTTTTTTCAAAGAAGCTACTGTTATAAGAGGGTAGCCCGTTTCCCATTGCTGCCTTTTCTTCACACTAAGAAAAGGAGCATCGATATATGCTTCCTCAGTAATAATTTGTACAAGAAACTCCCCTGGCTCTAAGGTTAGCTCTTGATGAAACATTGTGCGTATCGGCACCCTTCTAACACCCTTTCTCCCGCCAACTATGACATCACTTTCCGCTAGAAGAAAAGGCAATACCGCTTCCCGGTAAAAAACTTGGCCGCAAACATTCCCTCCAAGTGTGATTTTGTTTCTTGACGTATAATCCGCCACCTCACTCGCGGTTTGCTTTAATAATGGAAAATGGGGTTCCTCTTCCAATAAAGACAGGGATAAAGCCGCCCCTGCTATTAGCTCATTCTTTTCAAATCCCCACCTCTTACACTCAGGAATTCCTTTTATATCAATGATCGCATCCGTATAAATGAGATTTAAGCGCCCAAGGGTAATGATTTCCGTACCACCTGAAAAGAATTTTGGTTTTCTGCCTTCAGAGACTAGACGCTGATGAAGCTCTGCTGCCTCCTTGATTGATGTTGGTTTATAGTAGTCAAAATCGTAAGAAATCAATTCACCTTTCCCCCTTCATACACTTAATTCATGTACTCATTAAGTGTATGAACAAAGAAATGAAAAATGTTTAATACTTCCTATTTTAATTGAATAGCTTTGATGCACAAATGGGCCAAAAACCAACAGAAGCAAATTAGTAGAAGAACTGCCTAATAAGAGTCATGAATCCTCCCTTGACAAACCTTTATGGAAAACAAAGAATAGAAGCAAGATAACTAAATGGAGGGGGCATGTATGCGTAGTTTTGTTTATCTCATTGTTTTTTTCTCATTTTTCGACTTATTTACTCAGCTGCCGATTATGAGTCCTTTTGCGGAATCACTTGGTGCAACTCCGTTTTTAACAGGGTTGGCTGTCGGTATGTATTCTTTTTCAAATACGATTGGTAACGTGATATCTGGATTTTTAACAGATAAGAAAGGGCCTTTTCGCATTTTATTAACAGGATTACTATTAACGGGTATTTCCCTCTTCTTATACCGTTTTGCTGGAGGGGCTTGGTCATTACTTGCCATCCGCTTTTTGCACGGTTTACTGGCTGGGTTAATTGTACCTGCGGCTTTCACTTATTTAGCTAATTCCGCTTCAGAAGATAAAAAAGGAAAAGGTGCAGCAATATCAGGTGCTTTTGTTGGTATGGCCGCTATTATCGGGCCTGCTTTTAGTGGAATTGTCGCCAGCAAAACGAGTGAAATAACGGTGTTAACGATTACAGCGATTTCAATGTTTCTTTTAGGTGTACTCGCTCTCTTCCTTCTGCGTAACAATGTAAAAACAAATTCTGAAGCAGAACAAGAGGAATCAATAACAATCTATGCTTTCTTTCAAAATGCCAATATTGTCAAAGCATTTATCGGAGCATTCCTCCTCATGTTTTCACAAGGTGCCCTCGCCTATATGTTACCGTTAAAAGTGATTGGTCTTGGGTATGATACTCAAACAAGCGGCCTTTTGTTAAGTACATTCGGCATAGTGGCGATTCTTGTTTTCCTTCTGCCTACTAATATTGTTTTCGATCGGATTAAGCCAATGTTTACACTAGCATTCGGTATGACCGTTATGGGGCTTGGTCTTCTTTTGTTGAGCCAAATGGTTAGCCTATCATCTCTCTATATATGTATGGCTCTATATGGCATCGGATTTGCTTTTTTATTCCCCTCTATCAATTCTTTACTCGTTCATGCAGTTGAACCCGCTCATCGCGGCAAAGCGTATGGATATTTTTATGCCTTTTTCTCTTTAGGCGTTGTAGCTGGCTCTGGACTAACAGGGTTACTGGGATTCACAAACGCAGGGGGCTTCCTTTTTACAGGTTCGTTGTTAATTATCGCAGCAGCAGGCAGCCTTTTAAAAGAACCACCGACTATGAAAGAAAGACAGATTCATTAATAAAAAAAGAGTGTCAGAAATTAAAAAACGCCCGTAGCTATTCATCAGCTACGGGCTAGGCATTATTTTGTATAAGATAATACAGCGTTTTTTACTGTAGTTTTATCGAAACGTTGAAGAGCTTGGATTGCTTCCCCTTTATTTGTATATTCAAAAACACGGACATCTTTTTGTTCAAATACTGTAATAACCCACATTATAAAACCCTCCATCATTTTTATTTTTTGTAATATAACAACAGCCATAAATGCGCTGTTTTTGTCGCTCTGTTATATAATAACTTTCTTGACTCTTATTCTACTCCGATTTTTTCAAAAAGAAAGTACTAAGTGACATAGTTCACAAACTGTTCAAATTTAAAACGCTTCCATCAAAAAACCGCAGAAATAATGAATTTAGGGCTTTACAATGTACAACCCCGGCCGTTATCACCAAAAAGAAACGAGATATAGCACCTGCCCTCCTATCCAATATTAAAAGATCAAAGGGGATCAATTTCCGAAAAAAAAAGAAGAAAATGCTAAATTGCATTTTCTTCCTTATTCTTCTTACCATCCACCCGAGACACTTAAACAATCCCCTGTAATAGCAGCTGCCTCATCAGAAGATAAAAAGACAGCAACATCGCCTATTTCAGATGGTTCCAGTATACGTTTCATAGGCTGTTTTCCTAAGATGTGCTTCTTGTTCTGTAGTTCCATCTTCCTTTGCCAATTTCGCTAACTGTTTCTCAACTAACTGTGTTCGAACTGCTCCGGGCATAATTGCATTTACTGTAATACCTGAGTTTGCTGTTTCTATTGCAACTGTACGAGTAAAGCCAACAACGCCATGTTTAGCAGAAACATAAGCAGATTTATATGGAGAAGCCATTTTTCCATGTACCGATGAAATATTAATAATACGACCATACTGTTGTTCTTTCATAAAAGGAAGCGCATGCTTGGTCATTAAAAATGGACCGGTGAGCATGACATCAATTAAAAGCCGCCATTTATCTACAGGGAAATCTTCAACTTTATCAATATGTTGCAATCCCGCATTGTTTACCAATACACCAACATTTCCTCGTTCAGCTGTTAGCAATTGAACAAAGCTCTTTACATCTTCTTCATCCGCAACGTTCACTTTATAACCCTTTGCGTTTCCCAACTTATTCGCTGCGCTTTCTGCAGCTGGTAAGTTTATATCACAAATAGCAACAAAGTCACCATTATTTACGAACGCTTCTGCTATAGCATATCCAATCCCTTGAGCTGCACCAGTTACAATTACTGTTCGTTCTTTTTTTCTAGACATCTTAATCCACTCCCTTCTTGGCAAAAGACTATTCTTTCTTCCTTACACTATGATTTTGATCCTCTTAACTCGAACGGCTTACTCTCCTATTTGGACTTCAAGCAAGGCTACTAATCTAGTTGAATGTTAAAATCATGGATTGCCTTATTAGTTTGGTTATACAATCCCAAAAAGATAATAAACTCCAATAATAAAAAATACAGAAATCGTTTTAATAATGGTTAAAGCAAAAATATCAAGATAAGCCTGCTTATGTGTAAGTCCTGTAACGACTAACAACGTGATTATTCCGCCATTATGAGGTAACGTGTCCATTCCTCCTGAAGCCATAGAGGCAACTCGATGAAGCACTTCAGGGTCAATCCCAAATTTTTGCGCCTGTTCGAGATATATTTCACTCATTGCACCAAGGGCAATACTCATCCCTCCTGAAGCGGAACCTGTAATACCTGCAAGAGTCGTTGTAGTAACCGCTTCATTGACTAGAGGATTCGTAAAAGTATTAGACATTGCTTGATTAATAGACTTAAAACCAGGAAGCATAGAAATAATAGCTCCGTATCCATACTCAGAAGCGGTATTAATCGTAGCAAGCAACGCGCCGCCAATCGCTACATTAATACCTTCGTTAAAGTTCGTTTTAATCGTTTTAATCTTTTTAACAGAGAACACAATTACCGTTAAAATTCCAAGTAAAAGTGCGCCTTCAACAGCCCAGACCGATGTTTCCTTTGTAATATCAACTGCATTCACATTTTCAATATGAATCTTCGTAAAGTCAAACTGTGTTCCATAGAACTTTGGAATTAAGTTAGTAAAAATTTTATTGAATACTCCTACCACGATGAGGGGAAGTATCGCAATAAAAATATTCGGAAGTTTTTCGTCTGAAAACGGTTGTGGCTCATTTTTATGTCCGCTCCCATATCCTTCTCCCGCTGCTTTTGCTCTTCTTCTTCGCCACTCTAAGTAAAGCATGCCTATACTAAGTACAAATAAGCCTCCTATAACCCCAAGCCAAGGAGCAGCCCATGTTGTCGTTTTAAAAAAAGAAGTTGGAATAATATTTTGAATTTGCGGTGAGCCTGGTAAAGCATCCATTGTAAATGTGAATGCTCCAAGCGCAATCGTAGCAGGGATTAACCTTTTTGGTATATCTGCTGCTTTAAACAATTCTGCAGCAAATGGGTAAATAGCAAAAACAACAACGTATACGGATACTCCACCATATGTTAATAATGCACCAACAAGCACAATTGCAAGCATAGCTCGACTTGTACCAATGACTTTAATAACACTATTGGTAATTGATTTTACAAAACCAGACATCTCCATTAATTTACCGAAAATGGCTCCCAATAAAAATACAGGGAAATAACTTTTAATAAACCCAACCATCTTATCCATAAAAATTCCAGAATAAAACGGCATCACATAGCCTGGTTCTGTTAATAAGACTGCGAATAAGGCACATATAGGCGCAAATAAAATAACACTGAATCCCCGAAAGGCAACAAACATTAAGAAAAACAACGATAACAAAATAACGACAATCTCCACAAGCTTCCCCCTTATCACTGTCATCTATAAACTTACTTCAAGAGTAATTGACTTTTATTGTTATAAATTATTCTCGAAGTCTATGCGCCTGATTCTCCAACATCATATAGATTTCTTCTTGAATAAGCTAAATCGCCTTATACTAGTGTAGATAGAAATGGTTTCCTTATTAGTTAACTAATAAGGAAACCATTTTCAATTCTTTAGCAAAGCTTTTAAACGAATCTCCTCAATGGCATTTGGACTTTCCAATGATGACAAATCACCGCTGTCTTTATTGAGATAAGTCGATTGAACGACCCGCCGTAGAATCTTCCCATTCTTCGTTCTCGGAAGTTCTGATATAAAATAGAGTGCTTTTGGACGCATTGCCTTTCCCATATGCATCGCCACTAAATCCAAAAGTTCACTTTTTAAATCGTCACTTTCTAAACTATCTGGCTTTAAGACAACAAAACAGACTGGCGCTTCTCCTTTAATCGAATCTGGTACACCGATTGTTGCTGCTTCTAAAACACACTCATGCCCTTGTAAGATGGATTCCATTTCTGAAGGCCCTAAGCGCTTGCCAGCAACATTTAATGTATCATCTGAGCGACCTGTAATTGTCCAAAAACCATCTTCATCAAGAATGGCCCAATCCCCATGAACCCACGTATCAGGCCAACGATTCCAATAAGACTGCTCATAGCGCTCAGGTTCTTGCCAGAAACCTCTTGTCATACCAACCCACGGTTGCTTTATTGATAATTCTCCCAATGCATTGTGCACGGAATGCCCATTTTCCGAGAGTATATGTACATCCATACCAGGAATCTGTGAGTTAAATGTTATAGGAGAAATCGGCTTTACTAGAACATTTATAAGAATCCCTCCGGCAATTTCAGTACCTCCTGCATAATTAATGATTGGAATTTGACCCTTTCCTACCTTTTCAAAAAGCCACTTCCACGCCTCACTATTCCATGGCTCTCCGGTTGAAGTAAACACTCTAAGTTTTTTCATATTATGATTGACTTCATTAGAATTCTCATGCTTCATTAAAGTACGAATCAGCGTAGGAGAAACGCCTAAATGTGTCACCTGATGCTCTGTTGCTAGTTCCCATAGTCGATCTGTATTTGGATAATCAGGAGATCCTTCGTAAAATACTGCAGTAGCCCCGTTTAATAAGGAACCAAATAAGGTTACTGGTCCTGTCAACCACCCCATGTCAGCAATCCACAATAATGTATCACCCCGTTTTAAATCCATTGCAATCCCTACATCAAATGCTGCTTTTATCGGAAAACCAGAATGAGTATGTACTGCTCCTTTAGGTTTGCCTGTCGTACCTGAGGTATAAATTAACATCAATGGATCGGAACTTTCCATCACTTGTGTAGTAACATCGGTAACCTCTGTTGATTCAAGGTCAATCCATTCCATATCTACAGCTTCTGACCATGGAATTTCACGATTCAATCGACGCACAACCACAACTTTTTCAATTGAAGGAGACATAGCAACTGCCTGATCAACTTCTTCTTTCATCTTTATCACTTTATTGCGTCTTAAAAATCCGTCTGCTGTAATCACTATTTTAGCTTGGGCAGCATTTAGCCGTATCGCAAGCGCATCGGCACCATAACCTGAAAAAGCAGGAGAAAATACAGCACCAATTTTAACAGCAGCTAATATAGCTACAGCTGTTTCAGGAATCATCGGCATGTAAATGGCAATTCGATCTCCTTTTTCAATCCCCTGATTTTGAAATCCTTGTGCAACTCGGTCTACCCAAGCACTTATTTCAGCATACGTATATCTTTTAACCTCTCCATCTTCACTTTCCCATACAAGGGCTAATTGATTTGCTGTTTCGGTATTATGTGCCCACTTTTCAAGAGCACTTTGAATAATATTTATTTTTCCACCTTCATACCATTCCGGATATTTGATTCCCTTTGATAGATTAAGCACTTGTTCATATGACCGTACCCATTCGATTCCAAGCTCTTTTTCCACCTCTCCCCAAAACCATGCTATATCTTTCGTTGAAGCATCAAGAAACTTTTCATAATCTGTAAACCCTAGTTGTCCCATCCATTGATAAAGGCGAGTGGATTCAATAAATTCCTGACTTGGTTGCCATAAAGCTTTATTGTTCATATACTCCTCCTACTTTTCCCTGTTTTTTTAGATAATTAAATTTTCTGACTTTTAGTCGTTTTCATGTAATATCAATGATGGATTTACACCTCAACAAGAATTATTCGATTCTTTCATTTCTCCTAATAACCTAAACTAAGATCCATCAACACTACAGATACATCCACTTCGATAGTGTTGAACATTCTTCATCCTTATGCAGAGGGTTATAATCTCCAAAAGGACCTGAAAAAAAGACTAAATTGATCTCTGTAACTTATACGGGCCTAACTAGTAAAATATTTAATCCGGAGAATAAAGCATCCTCACTCCATTCCCATTAGAATGCATAAGATTTACGACTTCCCTCCCTTTGTTAATCATAATTCACTATTTATAATTATAGTTCACTATTTACGATTGCAATTTCTGTGCCAATCGCATATATCCCATAAAATGTAATTTAAATGCTATCTGAATTCGCAGAAATGATAATATTCGCAAATCTATGAAACAATATTGCGAAATCAACGACAGACAAGAGCAATTATCAATATTAGGAAACAGCGCGATAACTCTTAGGACCTTTCTTCAAATAAAACATGACAAAGCCCTATTTGATATAAAAAAATCGAGTATAAAACCTATGCGGTTTTATACTCGATTCCCTGTTTTATTTATAATGATACTTCACTTAAATAAGTCCTTCATTCTTCGCTTTATCCGCCGCTTCTCTCCGCCCTTTAACCTCTAACTTCGCATAAATATTTGAAATATAATTTTTCACCGTTCCGCCGCTTAAAAATAAGCGTTCAGATATTTCGTTATTCCTTAAGCCTTTCGCCAAAAGCTTTAATACCTCTACTTCACGTTCACTTAAACCATACGTTTGAATGAGATTTTGTATTCGCTCCTCATTATTTATAGAAGCTTCTTCTTCTTTCTTTTGAACTTGATTATGAATAAGGCTAGCTGCCATTTCTTTTGTAATAAGCGTACCACCTGAATGAACTAATCGAATACTGCTTGCCAGGCTTCGAGGGTGAAGTGATTTGAGCAAATATCCTTCCGCTCCATTAGCTAATGCTGTGATAACATAATCAACATCTTTGTACGAGGTAAGGATGATAACTTTTATATGAGGCCATGCGTCTTTAATCAATTTCGTCGCACTAACACCATCCATATTCGGCATATTAATGTCCATTAAAACAACATCCGGTACTAGCGCTTCACATAGACGCACCGCTTCTTCCCCATCCTGCGCAAGCCCCACAACTGTAAGCTGCTCTTCCATATTTAAGACAATGGATAAACTTTCTCTTATCAGTTCCTGATCATCTGCGATTAATACTTTAATGTCCTCCATTCTCATCCCCTCCGAAATGGAATTTGGCATTTCACCATTGTTCCTTGTTTTTTAGTAGAGACAACTTGTACTTTCCCATTTAATGCAGCTAATCGTTCCTTCATAGATGATAATCCAAAACCATACTCCACTTGATCTGTACCAATCCCATTATCGTGTATCACTAATTCTATTTCATGTTCTAAGAAGGATAGAGTAACCATCACTTCCTTTGCATGACCATGCCTTTTTGCATTTGTTAACCCTTCCTGAAGACAACGCAGAAGGGTCATACGTATCGAATGCTGCAAAGTATATTCCTCATCACCCACAATGTTAAAAGTTACGTTTGTATTCGTATATTCAGAAAACTCATCAATAATAGCAGAAAGATTACTCGTTAAAGAAATATCCGTTTCTGTTCCTATTTCATGAATTGTCTCCCTAACTTGATTCAAACTGCCTGACGCATAATCTCTAAGTTCTTCAATCTTCTTCTTTGCTTCAGACGGATTTGAATCCATTAAATAAGACACAGCATCTAACCCTACAATATAAGCAATGAATGAATGTCCAAGTGTATCGTGTAAATCACGTGCCATTCGATTTCTCTCTTCAACAAGGGTAAGATGCTCAATTTGCTTCGCATATTGAACAAGAGTTTGATTCTGCTCTTCTATAATCCTATTTAAATTTTCAGTATTTTTATAAGCTTTAATAATTAGGTTAAAACCGAACCCAATCATCAGCAACAACCAATGATTAAAGATAAAGAAATAAGGATTCTCGCCTTCTAACGAAATACCTTGTAAAATAAATTCAATAAAAGGAAAGAAGGCCATAACTGCAATCAACCAATAATAACGCCTCTCCAGATGGAACGAAACCGTTAAGGCAGCTATAATAAACAAGGCTGTATAGCTATTCGTAGTCTGCATAGCATAAATCGTTAACGAGCCATTTAGCAACAACTCCGCAAAACAATAATACATGCTTCTCTTATATATAAGAGGAATCCAAAAACAGATAGGCACTATTATCGCAATGACTAACCATGTCAAAACTAAATAAAATTCATCAACCGTATCCTTTTCCGTATACAAGTCAACTAAGGCAGATACATAAAAAAATAACCTGAAAGAAAACAACACAATTTCAACAAAAATCGATAGCTTCCCCACACCTCTTAATTCACTCAATGAAACACCTCTAATCCTATTCACCCTAATATCTTTATGGTATGGTTTGAAGAATCATTTGTCACTTAATCTATGTGAATTTCTATTATTGAAGTCTATGAATAAACCACATTCTTTTATCTAAAATAATTGAAGCAAGTTCATTACCTAACTCGACATAATTCCATTCTGATCCTTTGTTGCTAAAAATAATAATGGTTAAGTCTTTTTCTGGATAACGTATTAATCCTGACCTCAAACCTGGCATTGAGCCTCCATGCCAAAATTCTTTTTCATCGAATGAAAGAAAGCTATCTGCCACATACCATCCATACCCGTACCCCGCAAGATACGGCACGATATCAATATTAGAAGTTACCATTTTTGACTTTTGCTTCTCAGAAAGTACTCTATCTTTTTCAATAACCGAAATATACTTAACTAAATCCGTTTTCGTTGAAACTACATCGCCGCAAGCAAACAACAAGCTCGGATGAAGATTTTTTATCAACTCTCCATTTTCATATCCTTTTACCTGTATTTTACCGACATTCCCTTCATTCATAACAAACGTATCATTCATTCCGGCCGATTTAAAAATATGGTTTTGTAAATAGGTGCTGTACGCTTCACCAGATACTTGTTCAATTATTTTCCCCAACAAGTAGTAACCCGAGTTAATATACGCATACTTCTCACCAGGATTTGATGTCAAAGGCTTATTTTTAAAGCTATTAATAATCTCTTTCTCGGAATAAGCTTTTGTGTAATCTTCCTGAATTTCATCTACTTCCAGAAAGTCAGCAAGTCCTGAGCTATGATTCAATAATTGATGAAGCGTAATTTTATTAGCATTTGGTAACTCCGGCATATAATCTGATAGCAAATCAGAGATAGATAACTTCCCTTGTTCCTCCAACTGTAAAATAGCCACAGCTGTCATTGATTTTGTAATTGACCCTACGGGAAATAGAGTATCATTCTGAAACGGCAGCTTATTTTCTTTATCGGCTAATCCATATGATTGATCAAGAAGCACCTTACCTTTATGAAGTACAAGCACCGATCCATCAAATTTTTCTTCTTTCGAAAATTGCTCCATGTACTCCTTGACCTTACCTTCATCATTTCCTATTAAATTAGAATGTTTTGTACTCCCAAAAACAAACGCAACGGATAGTAAAAGAACTATGGCACTTAAACATGTAATTCCTAAAATTTTAAATACTTTTTTCATGATTTTCCCCCATTTTCTTTTTCACTTATCTAACTAGCCACTAAGGTGCATTGTGCTCCTCTTTAGAAATCAAGCGCAAATATTTCATCAAAATGCGAAAACTTAACCATGATAGTACTGCACAAATAATCCCCAGAAACATTCCAACTGGTAAATTAACAAGACTAGATCCTTGAATTTCATCCTTTATAATAAATATGTTCTCCATACCAAAAGCTCTTAACAGTCCCAAAATCGGCATCAATAATGTGCATAGCCCAGTGACAACTCCCATCAACCCTAGGACAGCTAGTATGACCACATGACCGAACACCATTATTGAAGAAAAGAAGATTGAGACCATCCGAGAAATTATCCTTCCAATAAGCGCAATCATTTCAACTCCTCCATCACCTTGCTAACTCTATTATGAAAAATAAAAGTCATCTTCTTAAGTGAAAGAAAGTCATATATTTTTATTAAACTAGTCATAAAACAGTCATACATTCTTGATTGATAGCAAGAGGATGCGGAAGGATACATTGTGAAACGATTCACAATTCTTGATATAAACTTTTAAACAGCCCCTTCTTGCATCTACTAGAATGTTGTATACTCATATTGAAAAAAGGGAGATGAGAAAATGAAAAACATTGCCGATATCGCCAAGCTTGCAGGCGTAGCAAAGAGCACCGTCTCTAGGTATTTAAACGGCGGCTCTGTCAGTGAAGTAACAAAAAGAAAAATCGAAGACATCATCACAGAGACAGGTTATATGCCAAACGCTTTTGCACAAAGTTTAAAAGCAAAGAAAACCAATATTATCGGCATTATTGTTCCGCAGCTTGATTCATATGAGACCTCCCAAACATTGATTGGAATTGATCAGCAGCTTCGCGCACTAAATTATCTTATGCTCGTTTCTCATACTAATCGTAATTTAGAACGTGAAATTGAAAACATCTATACTCTGGCTAAACAAAAAGTAGCTGGCATTATTTTGCTTGCGACACAAATTACGGATCGACATGTACAAGCAATCTCTGAAATCGATATTCCTGTTCTATTAGTCGGACAACATCATGACGAAATACACAGCCTTGTTCACCATGATGAAGAAGCTGGTTACGCAATGGGAAAATACATTATTGAACAAGGTCACCGAAGACTTGCTTTTTTAGGAGTCAGCGAAACAGACATCGCTGTCGGCGTAAAACGGAAAGAAGGCTTTAAACGTGCTACTAGAGACGTCAATAATTGTGAAGTTCGCTATTTTGAAACGAAGGCTAATATGCGTGAAGTAGCTGCGAATGCTTTAGATATTTTTAATGACTTCTTCCCTTCTGCCCTCATTTGCGCAACAGATGAGATTGCAATCGGCGCAGTTAAAGCCGCCTATACGAAAGGAATGCATGTACCAGCTAACTTATCAGTAACGGGTTTTGGTGGATATGAAATAACTGCAATGATGCATCCAGCTTTAACCACTGTCCAATTTTACTTTATTGAGGCCGGAAAAAAAGCTGCCGATCATATTGTCCAGCTCGTAAATGGACAAGACATTCCAATGCTGACTTATTCAAACTTTGAAATTATCGCAAGAGAAAGTGTTGATAAACGATTTGCCCCTAGTTAATTAGCACATCCAGCTCTTCCTTCTTTACAAAAACAGCACCGCCAACATCAAGCGAAGCTCTGCTTTATTGTCTTAAAAACAAACATCAAGGGGCGTTTTTCGCCCTTTATTGGAACCGGTTCCCTAAAATACCCCGTTTTTTTATATTTATCAGGAACCGGTTCCAAATGTTGTATTATCAACGTTTTAACCACGTTTCTCAACACTTAAAAGATTCTTTTTCAACCTCTTTTAGTAAAAAAACCTCTAGATCTCAGCAGAATAAAGGCTGCCCAGCACAGCAAATGCTCCTCATTTATAGACATTTCCTTTGGTTGTTTAAGCACATCCAGAGCTCCCCCTCAACCATTAGAGAATCAGCCACCTTCATATTTATTTCACCATAATAAATACGTACCTAACCTGTATTCACATTTCCTTATTTTATACATATATTTGCATAAAATATGCATGAACGATTCGCGCCCTTAACTACCTTTTTATCAGTTTTTGTCGAATAACCGAAGAAATTCTAGTTAAACTGTCCATCTGACGTGGAATGTCGATTGGGTGCAATAGCTGTCTATACGAACAATCCAGAAGGCTTTTTGACATAAGTCGCTCTATTTCACTATTCCTTAGAGTGGCTTATTGTTGTTATTTTATGTATATTTTAAGATGATAGAAGCAGGTTTTTGTTCTATATAACGTACTTTTATCGTTGGATCACATCGTCATTAAAGTGGTTATTCTCACTAATTATTCAGATAGGAGTCATTTCTATGAACAATTTAAAGCCATTCCTCTCTCTGATTTTATCCACAAAAATTCCGAAGCTTGCGCTAATTATGGGGTTAACAGCAAGTATAATTACTACAATCGCTGGTCTGATTGTTCCATTATTAACAAAGAATTTAGTCGATGGCTTTTCGGTATCATCTTTAGGCACACCGCTTATTATCTGGATTGGAGCAGCCTTTATTATCCAAGCTATTATTAGCGGCGTGTCTATTTACTTATTAAGTTTTGTTGGACAAAAAATGGTTGCCCGGCTGCGTGACCGCATGTGGTTAAAACTTATCCGCTTGCCTGTTAGCTATTTTGATCAACAATCCAGCGGCGAAATCGTCAGTCGTGTTGTCAATGATACGAGCGTTGTGCGAGCATTAATTTCAGACCATTTCCCACAATTTATTTCAGGAATGATTTCTATTATCGGAGCCGTTATTATCTTATTCGTGATGGATTGGAAAATGACACTGATGATGCTCATTTCCGTTCCGATTACCTTAATAATTATGGTTCCACTCGGGAAGAAAATGGCAAAAATATCAAGAAGCTTACAAGATGAAACAGCGACCTTCACAGGCCATATCCAGCAAACCTTAAGTGAAATTCGTTTAATGAAAGCATCCAACGCTGAACAAAATGAAGCCGCAAAAGGATTAACTGGGATTGAAAAATTGCTCAGCTTCGGATTAAAGGAAGCACGTATTTTTGCTTTAATCATGCCCATTATGTATTTAGTCATCATGGTCGTCATTGTCATGATTATCGGATATGGCGGCATGCGGGTTGCGAACGGGACGATGTCAACTGGATCACTCGTTGCCTTTTTGCTTTATCTATTCCAAATCATTATGCCGATTACATCCTTCGCGATGTTTTTCACACAATTACAAAAAGCAAAAGGCGCTACAGAACGAATTATCGAGATTTTAGAGCTATCATTAGAAGCTGGGCAAGACGGGGTAGACATCGATATTACAGATAAACCGATTACTGTCTCAAATGTCTCATTTGCTTATAACGAAGACGAGCCTGTGCTTCAGAATGTCTCTTTTAAAGCACAGCCTGGTGAAATGATTGCTTTTGCGGGGCCAAGCGGCAGTGGAAAAACAACAATGTTTGGATTACTTGAACGATTTTATGAACCAACTTCAGGTGAAATACGAATTGGCCAAACCCCCATTACCGATTTATCACTTCTTTCCTGGCGCAGCCAAATTGGCTATGTTTCTCAAGAAAGTGCAATGACGGCTGGAACGATTCGCAACAATCTCTGCTATGGTTTAAAAGATCCGGAAGCGATATCTGATGAACGTCTATGGGAAGTTGCTAGAATGGCCTATGCTGACCAATTTATCAGCTCCTTTCCAAACGGGTTAGATACTAAAGTTGGAGAGCGAGGAGTCAAACTATCAGGTGGACAAAGACAACGAATCGCAATCGCCCGTGCCTTTCTACGCAATCCTAAAGTTCTGATGATGGATGAAGCAACTGCGAGCCTGGATAGCCAATCTGAATATGTTGTCCAGCAGGCCTTAACTCGTTTAATGAAAGGGTGCACAACCTTCGTCATTGCCCATCGCTTATCCACCATTATCGATGCAGACCAAATCATTTTCATCGAAAAAGGGAAAGTCACAGGCATCGGTACGCATCACGAATTAATGGAAACACATGAATTATATCGGGCATTCGTTGAACAACAGTTTGGGGAAACTAGTGACTCTTCCGTCAGTAAAGGTTTTACCGCCCATTAATAGGGAAGCACCAAAAAGAGGCACTCCACATGCAAGTGCCTCTTTTCGATATCTACTTTCTTAAGGATTATAGTAGTAGTAAGGTGGTGTTTCACCCTTTATTTCAAATAAGGTGGAAGATTGACGTTCTACTTTATACGACTGTACACAGCTACCACTCACTTTCCCTTTTCGCCACGTCTCCGTAAAACTAACAATATACTTTTCTCTCCCGATTTCTTTTGCTGTGGTTTCTCTTTCAACCTGAAAGCCATCGATAACGCCTGACCATGTGCCGATTTTCTTTGGAAAATAGTCAATATCCGTTCCTTCTCCAGAGGTAGCAAATTCAACAGCTGCCTCCTTTGTAAATGGCGGTAAAGGGGATGATGTGATTTGTAAAGCTCCCCACAGCAATCCATATAATAGAATAGGGACATAACTAAACGATATAGTCGCCTTATCTTCCTGCAACCTTTTATAAATCCAGCGATCAATTACGGCATACAATAAAGCAGCACCAAAATAAAACCATACAAAAACACCGAAAAAGAATAGAATGATTTAACATCATTCCCCTTTTTCAGCTCTCCATTTATTCGTATATGATGTAATTTCCTCTTATATTCCAATGATTTTCAAATGGTTTCATGTGTAACATTCGCTCTCGTATACAAAATAAAAAACAGAGGGCAAAGCCCCCCAGAGTGTAGAGAAACCTTTTATTTTTAAATTTTCGTTTGAACTCCATCTTCTTTCTGTTGTTTCCGCACTAAATATTGTGTTATTTCCTGATTCAAAAACAATATATGGATTTCCTAT
>Ga0182746_1001643_pt1 | contig 19273 bp, 13 predicted proteins | sample eDN3rd30CBELigOP_FD_128881 | JGI IMG/M metagenome (GOLD analysis project Ga0182746, IMG submission 128881) | Enriched Organic Plus compost microbial communities from Emeryville, California, USA - eDNA 3rd pass 30_C BE-Lig OP (version 2) (version 2) ... | reverse complement strand
CTCGGGTCCGGCCATTGCCGCGGGCTCTCTCGCGATCTCCCGGCAGGACCCCCGCGCCATGGTCCTGGTGCTGGCTGCCGACCATGTGATCAGCGATCCGGCTGCGTTCTTTGATGCGGTTCAGGTTGGCGTGGTCGGTGCCCAGCACGGTCGGATTGTGACGTTCGGCGTGGTCCCGACCCATCCGGAAACAGCCTACGGATACATCAAGACAGGAACCCAGGTGGCTCCCGGCGTGTCATCCGTCGCCCAGTTCGCTGAAAAGCCGTCTGCAGAGCGTGCGGCGATCTACGTCAACGATGGGATGCTCTGGAATTCAGGGAATTTCCTGTTCGATGTCAGCTCGCTGATCCACGAGTATCAGCGCTTTGACCCGAAGACGATGGCGGCCTTGTATGCTGCGGTCGATGCACGGGTGAACGACGCCGGCGTCACTGCGTTCGGAGCAGCTTACGAACAGGCGCGGTCGTGCTCGATCGACTATGCGGTGATGGAGAAGACGGATCGCGCGGCCGTGGTTCCGGTATCATGCGGCTGGTCGGACATCGGTTCCTGGGATTCCCTGTGGGCGTTCGGTCAGAAAGACGAAGATGGAAATGTCGTTTCCGGTGAGGCCGAGCTGCTCGACAGCAAGAACTGCTTTGTCTCGAGCAACGGACCGCTGGCCACTGTCGTCGGCCTGGAAGATGTCGTGGTGGTCGCCAATGACGATGCCATTCTGGTGTGTGAACGCACCCGCTCCGGAGATGTCAAAAAGCTGGTCGAGCAGCTGCATATCAAGGGCCGGAGCGAAGCCGACGTTCATCCCAAGGTTCATCGCCCCTGGGGCTGGTATCAAGTCACCGATGCCAGCCCCGGCTTCCAGGTGAAGCGCATCGTGGTCAATCCAGGGGGGCGCTTGTCCCTTCAAAAGCATCGCTACCGGGCGGAGCACTGGGTGATTGTGGGAGGTGTTGCAACCGTCACGGTCGATGAAACGGTGCAGACCGTGTCGCCGAACCAGCACGTTCATATCCCGCTCGGCGCGGTGCACCGTCTCGAGAATCACACCAATGCGCCGGTCACGATGGTCGAAGTCCAATCCGGAAGCTACCTCGGAGAAGACGACATCATCCGCATCGAGGACGTCTACAACCGGGTGTGATGCTGGTCGAGAGGTAGTCCGGGCGAGGTATAGGCGACAGGCGCGGATCCATCTGGAATGAGGCGTTGTGCGATGCACGAATGGTCGTGTCAGCAAGGAGCGCGGCAGCCGATGGATGGCTGCCGGCCGTTGATTATGGAAGTGACCGCCGTGAGCGAACTGCAATGAACGTTCCTCAGCTCGAACAGATCAACTTGCATCCGGTCCAGACTTTCGTCGGAAGCAATTCCATCGACCCTCGGGTTCACAGTGAGGAGGTGCTTCTCGGCGCTGCCAAGGTGCTGCTGTCACGCTGGAAGCTCATCCTGAAAGTCGTCCTCGCGGCTCTCGTGCTGGCGACCGGCTACCTGGCCATCGCCACGAAGGTCTACACGGGAGAGGCCGTTATCCGCCTGGAATTCGAGCCCAACTCCGCGTCCGTGACATCCCGGGTCACGATTGATCCGGCTGCTCTCATTGAAAGTGAAGCCAGGATCATTCGATCCCGCCGCGTGGCCGAAGCCGTTGTCGAGCGCCTCAATCTGGCGACGGACCCGCGTTTCGGGGCCCAGGCGGGAACAGTGTCCCGGCTCATCAAGATGGTCAATTTCTGGGGTGGACCGGCTCAGGAAGCCCCGAAGGATGACGCGAACCGCGCGCGCTCTCCTGAATTCATCAGGGCCGTGTCGAACGTCATGGCTGGAACCGTGGTCGAGAACGACAACAAATCCTACCTGGCGACCGTCAAGTTCTTCTCCGGGTCTCCCGAAATCGCGGCTGCGGTCGCGAATGCGATCGCTGAAGAATTCCTGCGCGAACGAATCCTGCAGAACATGCTTGGATCGAGCACGCGGGCCGAAGCCGAGCTCAGCCAGCTGGCGCAGCGTTTGGGTGACCGGCATCCAACCTTCCTGGCGGCCAAGGATCGATTGGCGGAGATCACCGAAGGGATAAAGAGCTGGCGGGAGACATCGGCGCCCATCCGGTCAGCCGCCCTCGACACATTCATCGCCGAAATCGTCATTCCCGCCTTTGTTCCCACCGCCGCAACGTCGCCGAAAGTCCCCGTCGTCTACGGCTTGAGCGTGATGCTCAGCCTCGTCGGCGTCGTGATCATTCTGCTGCTGATGGAGCGCCGTGATACCGGCTTTGCGAGCGAGGAGGTGGTCACGAGCCTGCTGGGCATCCGGTGTTTCGGTGTCTTCCCGGCGGAAGATATCGGCATGCAGCCGGCGAGTGGAGGCGAGGGCACATCGGCCTCGCGGCCGACATTGCTCGAGGCCTGCCGGTCGATATCGGTGGCATCCGGTCTCGATCTGGCCCGGTCATCTGCGCATGTCGTCCTGGTGACCTCGAGTCTTCCCGACGAATACAAGGCAGCCTTTGTCGATTGCCTGGCGGTCAGCTTGTCACAACGATCCCGCCGCGTTCTGGTCGTAGATGCCGTGCCGCGGCCGGCCTATGCAGGTGACCAGGACTCCCGGCGGATTTCCAGCGACTGGCGGATCGCGCGCGACGACGACGGGCGCGGTGTGTATCAGTCAGTTGATCTCAGCAATCATGCCTTCATCTCAAGCGATATCCTGGATCGTTACGTCAAGAACGCACGCGAGATCTACGATATCGTCATCATCAAGGCGCCGCCGGTTCTCATGCTGTCTGACGCGGCGCAGCTGGCGCGGCATGCGGATTCAGTCATGTTGCTGATCCGCGCCCATCAGACGCAGAGACGCGTCGCCGCATTGGCGCTGAAGCGCCTGCATGACGCCGGCGTGCTGATTGGCGGGGCTGTGCTGACCGGAGTTGACACAAACAAGCGGGCCTTTCGAAATGTCCACGGCCAGAGCTTCTATCTTGAAAAGTTCAGTTCGTTCTACTCCCTGATATCGTCGCGATCGGACCCATCGAGATAGTGCTTGGACGTTGTGCATGAGTGTTACGGACATTCTGGGAAAATTCAGTCGGGGAACCTTACTTCGGGCCAGCTGGACGTTGATTGATCAGGGCTTTGTGAGCCTTGGCGGGTTCGTCATCAATGTGGTCCTGGCGCGGGCCATCTTGCCGGCTGACTACGGTACATTTGCGATTATCTACGGGACTTTGCTGCTCCTGCAGGTCATCAATACCACTCTTGTCTACTACCCCCTCACGATCAGCATGGCCGCGCGCAATACCGACCGCAATCAGCTCCTGTCGGATGCATTCCTTCTGTTGAGTGCGCTGATGGCGGTGATGGCGGCGGCCGTCGCCGTGGGGCTCTGGTCATTTGGCGAAGGCAAGCTGATCGTGTCTGTGCTGAGCTGGTTCCTGCTTTGGCAGGTCCAGGAGTATTTACGCCGGGTTCTGTTCGCGGAATTCAGGCATCAGGTTGCAATCCTCGGCGACGCGATAAGTTATCTGGGGCAGGGTGCGATTGTCGTTCTCCTCATGGCGGCGAATGCCATCACGCTGCCGCGCGTGTTCCTGGCCATGGCAGCCACCTCCGCAGTGGCCGCACTCATCCAGTTCGTCCAGATCAAGGTCAGGTTGCGCCGTCCGGAATCCCTGATCCGGACGAGTGCTGCTTTCTGGAAAATCGGTGGCTGGTCGCTGGTCAGCAGCGTCGTCATCACATTGCGGACTTACGGCCTGTTCTGGTTCGTTGCGGTGATGCTGGGGCGGGCTTCGGCGGCAGAATTCCAGGCCGCCTTGAACGTCGTGAACCTCGCAAATCCGATTATGCTGGGGCTCTGCAATATCATTCCTCAGACCGTGGCCCATCAGTTTGAGGAAAATCGAAGTGGAGCGTGGCGCTCGGCAGCACAATACGCGACGTTGGGCTTTGTGCCGACCATTCTATATTACGGTGTCGTTGTCGTTGCGCCGAATTCCATCCTGACCCTGTTCTATGGCGCCCAGTCACACTATGACACGATCGGCCGGCCGCTCGCGGTCCTCGCTGTTGCGTTTGCCCTCAACTATGTCACTGAGATCATCTGCTCGTTTCTGCACGGCATTAATTCGGCCAGAGAAGCTCTGAAAATCAATCTGGTCGGGAGCGTCCTGACGCTGGCCCTGGCTGTCCCCCTGACCAACATCATGGGATGGATCGGGGTCTGTGTGGCCTTGCTGGTGGCCAACGCGGTCCGGCTTGCTATGTCGCGAATTTCCCTGCGCAATGCGGTGGGTCATGCATCGTTCAGTGCCGCATAGTGCGAAGCATGGCACGCCTCGCTGGCGAAGCTCACGGGAGAATCGGATCCCGCCCGGCGATGTTCGATCGGCGCTCGAATCCGAGGGCCTCCCATGAACGCGCCGCTTGTCTCATCGCAAGGCCCGCATGTTCCTCAGATCACGCGCAAGCAAGGCTGGACGGTCGATGATGCCTACTTTGCGTTCTGGGTCTTCACCCTGACCGGGTATGCCCTGTTCGGCAAAGGATTTGCTTACATCGGGATCCCGCCGCTTTATATCGGCGAGATTCTTCTCCTGACCGGTGTCGTCATCGTATTGAGAAATGGCTGTTTCCTGGCGGCCCTGGCCTCGGTTCCAAGCCTCTTCCTGCTCGCGCTGATGGCGCTGGTCTTGATGCACGTCTTTTCTGATCTGCAGAAGTACGGCATCGAGGCCATCCGCGACAGTGTCATCGTGATGTATGGAATTATCGCCCTGACGACTGCCGGCATTCTGATCGCAGATCCCAATCGCCTTGAGCTCATCATCGGCTACTATCGGAAATTCTCGACGATCCTCGTCGTGATGTGCCCATTCATGATCATCTTCTCGTCCTTCATGTATGGCAGCCTGCCGAACTGGCCGAATTCCGGTCTTCCACTCATCTTTGTCCGGACCGGAGAGCTCGCCGTTCATTTGACCGGGGTGGCGGTGTTTGCGCTGATGGGGTTCCGCAGCCGCGGGATTGCGTGGACCCTGCTCCTGCTGGCGGGAGCAACAATCGTCTTCGCCCAAAACAGGGGCGGTGCAGTATCCTTTGCCATTCCGACAATGATTGCTCTCCTGTTTGCGACGGATCGCAAGCAGCTCCTGATGCCGATCATGGTTGCCGCGTTGGTCGGAACTCTCGCTGTCGTCGGAGATTTCCGCATCGAGGCGGGAGGAGGGCGAAATATCGACGCTCAGCAGCTGGTGGCCAACGTCGCCAGCATATTCGACGATTCAAATACCGGAAATTTGTCTGGCACCAAAGAATGGCGCATGAGCTGGTGGGCTTCGATCATTCAATACACCTTTCACGGGGACTATTTCTGGAGCGGGAAGGGATTCGGCATGAGCCTTGCCGAGGCGGATGGCTTCGTCGTCGGACAGGAACTGGGTGGACCGATCCTGCGAAGCCCGCACAATGCGCATATGACGATCCTGGCCAGGATGGGCGTGCCGGGCCTCACGCTGTGGGCGCTGTTGTTGCTGAGCTGGTTTGCGATGCTTGCTCTGAGCGCGATTGCCGCATGGCGGGCCGGGGAGGTGAGATGGGCCCGGTTCTTCCTGTTTATCGCCTGTTATGCGTTGTCGGCGATCATCGATGCATCCTTTGACGTCGCCCTCGAAGGGCCGATGATCGGTATCTGGTTCTGGGCCTTGATTGGCGTCGGTCTGGGAGCGTCGGCGATTTACAGGGCGCGCCGGCCCGGCCTGTCAGGCCTTCGTCTGGCGGCAAGACTTTCCCCGCTCTAGAAGCTCAAGACTATCCCCGCACCTCGAGCCATGGTCCTTCTGTTCGCGCGATTCGCTGTCCCGGCGTCCACAAGAGGCGGAGGCAGTTTCGCTGGTGCCATCCACACGCCGCGGTGCTTCAGCTCGAGGCAAATAATACCAAATAAAGGGGATGCCGCCCGGACTTTTTTTCAATCCCGCATTTTCGACTGCATTCGCAGCACGAGGTGTTCGGTATCGGCCAGGGACAGCCGCACAAGTTCGCGTCACTGGCAGCCGTGCTTGTCATGGCAGCCGTGGCGGCGAGACGAGAGTGAGATAACACGAGGCGTCTCAACATCTATCTCGTCCGGACTACTCCCTCCGGGTCCTTGAGTGCAGCGCACATCAACCTAGCCTTGGTTCGACGCAACCTCGAGAGGAAAGCATGTCGAACTCAAAGAAGCAGTGGGCTTTGGTCACTGGCGCGGGCGGTTTCATTGGCCATCATCTGGCTTCCTACCTGAAGGCCGAAGGGTTCATGGTTCGCGGCGCGGATATCAAGCGTCCGGAATATTCCGGGACCGATGCGGACGAGTTTCTGCAGGTCGACTTGCGCGAGGCCGAGAATTGCGCAGCAGCCGTCAAGGACATGGACCTCGTCTTCCATCTCGCGGCCGACATGGGTGGCATTGGTTACATCACCGGCTCGCATGCCTCTATCACCTACAACAACACCATCATGAGCCTTCACATGATGGAGGCGGCGCGGGTCGCCGGCGTCAGCAAGTTCCTGTTCTCTTCGTCGGCTTGCGTCTATGCCCATGACCTTCAGACCTCTCCGGATGTCACGCCGCTCAAGGAGGAGGATGCCTGGCCGGCGCAGCCCGAAGAGGGATACGGGCTTGAGAAGCTCTATACCGAGAAGCTCTGCCAGTACTATTCGGAGGATTACAAGATCCCGACCCGCGTGGTGCGCTTCCACAACGTCTACGGGCCATTGGGGACCTATGACGGCGGTCGGGAAAAGGCGCCGGCGGCCATGTGCCGCAAGGTTGCGCGGGCGGACAATCCGGGGCGGATCGAGGTCTGGGGCGATGGCAAGCAGACCCGGTCGTTCATGTATGTCGACGATTGCGTCGAGGGCATTCTTCGCCTGATGAAATCCGATCATCAGGACCCGCTCAACCTCGGCACGGATGAGCTGGTGAGCGTCGATGAGCTGGCTGACATCGTCATCGGCGTATCCGGGAAGAAGATCTCGAAATATCACGATCTCTCCAAGCCCCAGGGCGTTCGCGGCCGGAACAGCGACAACAATCGTCTGCGCGCGGTCCTCGGTTGGGAGCCGAAGACGATGGTCCGTGAAGGCATGGTCCCCACCTATGCGTGGATTTCAGCGCAGGTCGCTGCGGAATCCGTTGGCGCTCCGCCTCAGGGGGTCGCTGCGGAATAGCATCCTTCAACAAGCTCAATGCCGGAGTGAAAGCGCAGACTGTCTGGAACCATGTCAGATTTTGACGCCCCCGTCCGTGCTGCGCTTTCCCGTTCCGGTGGTCTCGCCCAAAATCTTGCGGATCACAGGCCTCTCGGGGTGCGCCTTTTCAAGAAGCGCTGGATCATTCCGGCGCTTCTTGCCGTGGGCGACGTCGTGTCGGGCGCGATCGGGCTGGGTCTGGCTGCCGTCGCTGCGGCGCAGATCAGTCCGGATGCGGTTGGGGTCGCGGCGCTGTCGAAGGGCGCGTTGAAATCGCTTCTCCTGCTGATGGCGATTTACGTTGTCGCCGGGCTCTATCGCCCGGGCGTCATCAGCCTCCTGGAGCGGTTCCGGCTTCGCGTGTTTGCCATTCTGGCATTTGTGTTTGTGCAGGCCCTGCTGTCGTTGCGTGCAGAGTTGTCGGCGGATGTTGTGATGGCTCCGCTTGCGGGCCTGTTTGTCCTGGTTTTGGGATGCTGGGCCGAGCAGTTGATCGGCCGCTCTTTGATGCGCCGCAAGGCCTGGGGATTGTCCGCGATCGTCTACGGAGATCCGGAGCGAAGCGCGCGACTGGCGCGACTGCTGATGGCCTATCCCGATTGGGGTTTGACCCCGGTCGGAATCGTGGATTCTCGGGGAGAAGAAGCCGGTTCAGGTCCGTCCGGGCGGCCGAATGAGCCTTTACCGGTGTCGCTGTTCGGGACTCTGGAGAGCTGTCCGGCGGATCGCACCGCTGACGTCCTGATTGTGACAAGTTCGTCGGCGTCGCATTTCGATTGCCATGAGGCACGGCGACTGGGCTTTCGCCAGATTCTCTTCATGTGCGATGTCGGTGACATTCCAACCTTTGGCCTTCGGGCGCGCCATTTCGATCAGACGGTCGGGCTTGAGCTGGGGACCGGTCCGACCAATCCACGCGAAGGGCTGAAGCGCTTCATCGATCTTGCCGCGACATTGCCGGCCCTTCTGCTGGCTGCGCCGCTTGTTCTTGCGGCCGCGGCGGCGATCAGGGTTGTGGACCCCGGGCCTGCCTTTTATGGGCAGTGGCGGGTCGGCCGCGGCGGCAAGCTCATTCGGATCCTGAAGTTGAGGACGATGTATCAGGACGCGGAGCAGCGGCTGACGACGCTGCTGGCGTCTGATCCCGACGCCAAGCGCGAATGGGAACGCTATTTCAAACTGTCATCCGACCCGCGAATCCTGCCGACAATCGGAACCTTCCTGCGGCGGACAAGTCTCGACGAACTGCCCCAGCTCTGGAACGTGCTCCGCGGCGATATCAGCCTGGTCGGGCCGCGGCCATTCCCCGACTATCACTTGAAGGCGTTTGATGCGGACTTTCAAAGCTTGCGAAGCAGCGTGCCGCCGGGCCTGACCGGGCTCTGGCAGATCTCCTCGCGAAGCGAGGGGGATCTGCAGATCCAGCAGGCCCAGGACAGCTTCTACATCCGAAATCGATCACTTTGGCTCGATCTCTACATTCTGCTTGCGACGCTGCCGGCGATCGTCATCGCCCAGGGTGCCAAGTAGCCGCGTTTGTGTGTGCTCAGCAGTGGGGAAATGTGATGAGAGTGACAGTTGTGGGGTCAGGTTATGTGGGTTTGGTCGCCAGCGCCTGCCTCGCCAATCTGGGTCACGACGTGAATTGCGTCGACCATGATGCAGCGAAGATAAAAACCCTCCTGGCTGGCGATGTCCCGATCTACGAGCCGGGCCTGGACACCCTGATTGCGGCTGCAGTTCGCGATGGAAAGCTGACATTCGGCACCAGCCTCAAAGCCGCGATGAAGGGCGCGGAGATCGCTTTCATTGCTGTGGGAACCCCTGACCGCAAGGATGATGGAAAGCCCGACCTTACAAATGTCTATGCGGTGGCCGGCCAGATCGGGGATGTCCTGACGAGCCACTGCGTGGTCGTCAACAAATCGACGGTTCCGGTCGGCACCGGAGACGTGGTTGAGAAAATTCTGTCCGAGCGCTGCTCGCGCTCGCTGTTCGATGTCGTCTCGAATCCGGAATTCCTGCGGGAAGGGCATGCGATTGACGATTTCAACAAGCCCGACCGTATCGTGGTTGGTGTGGAGACCGAGAAGGCGCGCGCCGTCATGGCGCAGCTTTATTCTCCCGACCAGTTCGGGGAAGCGCCGACACTCTACACCCGGCGCCGGACGGCCGAGCTCATGAAATATGCGGCGAATGCATTCCTCGCCGCCAAGGTCGCATTCATCAACGATATTGCGGAGCTCTGCGAGCACGTCGGCGCGAATGTGGACCACGTCTCCCAGGGCATGGGACTTGATGTCCGGATCGGGAAGGAATTCCTCAGGCCCGGTCCCGGCTTTGGCGGGTCGTGTCTGCCGAAGGATACCCGGGCCCTGGTCCGGGCTGCCCGGGAATGCGGTGCTCCGTCGACGCTCTTCAACGCCATCGTTCATGCCAATGAGAGCCGGAAGCGGGACCTTGCCTATCGCGTGATGGCGGCTTTGGGCGGATCGGTGGCTGGCCGGGTCATCGCATTGCTGGGCCTGACCTTCAAGGCCAACACGGATGATATGCGTGAGTCGCCGGCGCTCGCGTTGATCAAGGGATTGCAGGATCAGGATGCCAAGGTCCGCGCTTACGATCCGGCCGGCATGCCGAATGCGTCGAGAATGGTCGACGGCGTGAGCTTTGCGGGCAACCCGTATGATTGCGTGGAAGGCGCCAGCGCGATCGTGCTGGTGACGGACTGGCCCGAGTTCAAGAATCTCGATCTGTCCCGCATGCGCGACAGTGCTGCCGAACCGATTATTCTGGATCTGCGAAATCTCTACAATTCATTGGAGATGCAGGAAGGGGGATGGACATATTTCGGCACAGGACGGGAAGTCAGCCCGTCCGGCCTGGAAGACATCAAGGAATTTCGCGCCTCGCGCATTGCGAACATCTCGATTGTTCGGAATGGCCATGCGATGGCGGACGTGCAGCCCGCTGAACCAGCGGAATGACGGCTCAGGCCAGGGCAGCACATCAAACAGCCCCCGACAAGGTCATTGCCGGGGGCTTTATTCTGGCGGGAAGAATTTTCACTTCGAAGGAGATTTTGACTGGCCCGCCTGGATGAGAATGTTGCGCACAGCCGGCGGCAGGCGTGCGCATAACTCCCGCAACAACGGCCGGGACCGGATGGCGCCGTTGGCCAGGATCGAGCCCTTCAGCGTCAACGCCAGCACATGATCGCGGACCAGGATGCTGGTATTGGACCACTCGGTCTTGTGGGGCTGGGCCGGCGCCAGGAAATCGATGTGCTCCACGCCGGTCGCCAGGCAGTGTTCGAGAAAGCGCCACGTCAGAAGCCGGCCGGGACCATGCTTCTCCAGCGCGAGGTCGTAGCTCTGCGTGAGCGACCAGTAGTGTGACCGGGTGAGGAGTCCGGCTTCCACGGCGGCAGTCTGGCCACCGACCACAAGCCGGGTGACGCAATACTCGTCGCAGTGCGCCAGCTGGCGGGTCAGCGCCTCTGCGGCGGGGTGAGAATAGCCGTTGCTCCAGATCCCGCGGCTGCGGATCCACTCGTGCTTGAAGCGCATCGCGGCGAACAGGGTTTCGCGCTTCTGGATCGGGTCCTCGACCACCTCGAATTGGACCGGGCCGCGTTCTGCGAGCTTTTTCTGGTGGCGGAGCAGTGCGTTCCGTGTCCGGCTCGAGCGGTTGACCGCTGCCGCCAGGGCAACGCGGCCGTCAATGCGGGGGGATTTGGAGGAAGGGCCCGAATGGCTCGCGCTGCGGAGCAGCGGGGGCAATGAGTAAAGACCGGAATCGTCGGGGACACGTCTCAGGTCGAGGAGGTCGATATCCGGCCAGGATCGGATCAATCTCCATGCTTCCGCCAGCAGCGTTGCCGGATCCTCCAAAGGATCGATCAGAACGTCGCAATACTGCGTCGCAGGTTCGCCCAAGGCGCCGAGGATATTGCAGAACGCCATGCGCTTGACCGCGAGTGGCCAGATCAGCTTGACGACTGCCGCCCGCCGCACGACGACGATTCTGAGTTGCTCAGGCGAGCCGCTCCGCGCTGCTGCTTCGACCCAGGCCTTGCACCAGGCAAAGCTTTGGAATGCTGTCGGCCGGCGGGTCCTGCCCTCCAGGGCCAGCCAATCCCGCGCGATCGCCGTGATGGAGGATACGGTCTCTACGACAATCTGGTCTCGGCTTGTGAGGCTCGGTACATGAGTGGCGGGCGCTCTGAGGGCTTCAAAGGGGCCGCTCATGTCTCCGAAGGCTGGGGCATCGAGCGTTGATTTCAGCGCTGTAACGGGCATGCCGTCCATATCGCGTGTCCTCCAGAGATAACGGGAATTGCACAGTTATGCAGCAATTAGGCCCGTTGTTTGTATAAGTAGAGTGCTCGGCACCCGGCATGTCTAGGGTCGCTGCCATCCACCAATGCGGTACCTCTGAAGGCCAGCCTATCTGGCGAAGGCTATGTGGTAGTCAGTGAATGACATCCGCAACCAGCCGCGCTGAGTGACGGCTTGTGTGTTCGTGGGGCGAAAGTGATGACCGGCTTAGCTTCTGGCTCGTCTGCAGTTGATAAAGCGATTGGATGGCGCGCTCCCCAAATCGAGGGCATCCGCCGCCAGCCCGAAACGGCCGGTCACGTCGCCACCAGTCGGATTGCCTCGGGACGGGTCTTGCAGGCGGGAGCAGGGGCGGACGTCCGGGAACGGACGCCGCCCTTCGCCGCATCTCGCCAGATCGCATCCCGGGGCTGACGCGTGTTGGCAAGAAATCGAGAGAACCATATCCAGTGGCTCCGCATGATCGCGGCGCTGGAGGTGTGCGTGTGGCATACCGATCTCGTCGCCAAGCACTTCTCAAGCGTGTCGATCCAGGAACTGGACTGGTACAAGCCGATCGGCGGGATCGGCGTTGAACTCTTCTTTGTCGTCTCCGGCTACGTGATGTGCCTCAACGCGCGCCGCTTCCAGAGCGGAGCTGCGTTCATGCTGGCGCGCATCACGCGAATCGTGCCGCTCTATTGGATATTCACCAGTCTTGTGATCGTGGCTTATGCGATCAACCCGAACTGGAGGCTGGGCGGCGCTGATTTCAGTCTCGGCAGTCTTGTACGGTCCTACCTGATCCTGCCTCAGCGCGAGTATCCCATCCTCGGTGTCGGCTGGTCGCTCGAGCATGAGATGATCTTCTATGCCCTTCTCGCGCTATTGATCGCGACTGCGCAGCCGCTCGTCCGGAAGGCAAGTGTCTGGATCGCGGTCCTGCTGGCCGCGATGGGAACGTTCGGATTTGCCCTTGGCACCGGTCCTGTGTCCCGGGTGTGGGACTTCCATGTCCTCAGCCCGTATATGCTGCTGTTTGCATTTGGCTGGCTTGTCTGCTCTCGCGGCAATGACGAGAAGAAGGGTCTCGCCGCACTGCTTCCGCTGGTCGGGATCCTGATCGGTGTGGCTCTGTGTGTCGCGCTTGTCACCGATCCCAGAGACTACATGCTGTTGTTCAGAATGGTGCTGACGGCGTCCTTCTTCCTGGCAGTTCATGCAGCCCGGGCCGTTCTTGAAATCGATACCGTCATCAACCGCATGGCGTCCGCCATCGCCGACGCCTCCTACAGTCTCTACCTGTCGCATTGGTTTGTTCTTTCGGCCTTCGGCAAGCTGCTCGGCGTGCTGCATTTTCCTGCTTCCGCAAGCTACGCGGTGAGGGCGGCGGGCGTGGCCGCGTGCGTTGCTGTTTCTCTGCTCGTCTATCGCGGGCTGGAGCATCCGATCGATCGGTTTCTGCGTGGCCGCAAGCCAGCGTCGCAACGGTCCGCCCCCGATGTCGCGCCGGTGGTTCAAACCCCTGTGCCTGCTGTGGCCATTCAATCGGTTCCAAGAGCCAAGACCAGAATAGTGCAGTAGCGGGTGCTCGAATGAGAATTCTGATCACGGGTGGCAACGGTTATGTGGGGCGGGAGCTGTGCCGGCTGCTCTACGACGATCACGAGGTCTGCGTGGTCGATAGCCTGCGATATGGCCAGAACCGCTTCTGCAAAGCTGACCTGGCGAAAATCAGCCTCGTCGTGGCGGACATCACCCGGCAGGCCGAGATTGAAGCCGCAATCCGGGAATTCCAGCCCGAAGCGGTGATCCATCTGGCCGCGATCCACTACATCCCGGAATGCGAGCGCGATCCAGGATTGACTGTCGCCACGAATGTCGCGGGGACGGTCAACGTGCTGATGAGTATCCCTGAAGGCTGCCGGTTTGTGTTTGCCAGCAGCGGCGCTGTCTACAAGCCTGATACCCGGCCTCATGCGGAAAATGCGGCGGCGGTCGAGCCGACCGACATCTATGGATTTAGCAAGCTGCAGGGCGAACAGTATGTTCGCTATCTGGCGCTGGCGCGGAACATCCCGGCTGTCATTGTCAGGCTCTTCAACGTTGTCGGACCCGGCGAAACCAACCCGCATCTGTTGCCTGAGATTGTTGCTCAGCTGAAGGCCGGGCGTACCAGCATCAGCCTTGGCAATATCTGGCCCAAACGCGACTACATTCACGTCAAGGATGCGGCGCGGGGCTTTGCCGCAGCGGCTTCTGCCGATGCCGTGCAGCCCGGAGACGTCATCACCGTCAATCTTGGTACGTCGAAGCTTTATTCGGTCGCCGACATCATCACCAAGCTCAAGGATGTAAGCGGGTGCAATTTCACATTCCAGGAGGACAAGGCGCGCGTTCGCGCGGTTGACCGACCCGTGCTGGCTGCGGACATTTCTCTCATCCAGAAATCATTCGGCTGGCATGCGGTCCACACGATCGATGACGCGCTGTCCGATCTGTGGCGCGAGCCGGATCTGGCGGAAAGTCTGGTGGCCAAGTACCGATGATCAAGGTCCTGACAGCTATCGTCGTGCCTCCGCACATGACCGCGAGCGGGGCCGTGGGTGCCGCGGAAAGGCTCAGCGCGGCTCTGTCGTATTATTGCGACGTGACGGTCGCCAGCATGATGGCGAGGCCGATTGTCGATACGGTGACGCGGGCATCGGTCCGGAGCTGGCTGCCGGTCGGGTTGTCCTGGCGGGGCTTCGAGAATCGCGTTCGGACGCTCTTCTACCGGTCGAATATTCCGGATCTGGTGAAGCGCGGCGACTTCGATCTCGTGCATATTCACAATCCCACGCCCGCGCTGGAAATGTTGAGGATTGCCAAGGCGTGCCGCGCGGCGGGTGTCCCGTACCTGGTGACCACCCACGGCTATAACGAGATCGCCAACGGCCATCAGATCTACAACTTCAATGCGCTGAAGGGATGGATCTGGCAAAGGCTGGTCTATGGCCCGGTCGCTCGCGTGACCCGGAATGCCGATGCCGTCTCGATTCTTTCTCCCGCGGATATCGAGATCATTCGTGCCATGGGCTTCGAGGGCGCACATTTTCTCGTCCCGAATGGACTGGAGCCTCCGCGTCCCGTCGATCTGGCGCATGAGACCGCTGCCTTTGAGAAGTTCGGCATTCCGCCCGCCCGCGAGCGCGGCGTCCTCACGTGCATGTTCCTGGCCAATCACACTCCGAACAAGGGGTTGCCGACGCTGCTCGAGGCGTTCCGGTCGCTGGAAATCCCCTTTCTGCTGATTGTCGGCGGCGAGAAACGTAGCGATGTCGACTATGAGGAATTCTCCCGATCGTTGAAGGACAACCAGCGGGTCATCTTCACGGGGCGGCTGACGGATGATGAGATCCCCGTCCTGATGCGGCGATCGGATCTCTTCGTCTTTCCGACGCTGGCGGACACGTTGCCTCTCGTCATCTTCGAGGCCATGTCCTACGGCCTTCCCGTCATCGCGTCACGGGTCGGCGGAATTCCCTATCAGATCGACGATGAGTGCGGTGCGCTGGTGTCGCCGGGTGATGCCGCCGAACTCGCCATGTGGCTCACCCGCCTGTCACAGGAGCCGGACATCCTGACAAGGATGCGGCGAGAGACGCGGCGGCGCGCGTCGTCCTTTGGGTCGTGGGATGATTCCGCAAAGCTCACGATGGAAGTCTATCGTGCGGTCCTGGCGCAGTCGCGGACATCGGCTGCCAGATCTCGTGATGCCGCTCCTGTCGAATCCAACGTTGTTACGCTAGCCCCTGTCATGAAGAAACAAGCCTGAGAGATATGCCGATGATTGTAACAGTTGTGACGCCGACGCTGAATGCAGCGAAGTATCTTCAGGAATGCATCGATTCAGCCAAGCGCAACAATTCGAGTTTGGTTGAGGTCGAACACGTCATCGTCGACGGCGGCAGCACGGATGGGACCGTGGAAATCGCTGAATCGCAGGGACTTCGGGTCCTGAAAGGCAAGGACAAGGGCATTTTCGACGCCATCAACAAAGGCTCTTTCGCCTCATCTGGCGAGCTCCTCGGCTTCCTGGGCGCGGATGACATCATGCTCGAAGGCGCGCTCGACGCGGTCGTCCGTGGCTATATGGAGAGCGGCAAGCGATGGGTCGTCGGGGGCATCAAGTGGATTGATGAGAACGGGACCGGGATGGGGGGACTCGCAGCGCCTCCGGTGTGGATGACGCCGCGATTGCATGTCTGCCTGGGTTGGAACCCGATCATGCATATGAGCACCTATATCTCCCGCGATTTCTTTGTCGAGCTGGGAGGGTTTGACATCAACTTCAAGGATTCGGGTGATTACGACATGTTCGCGCGGGCGCTCAGCCGGGCGCCGTATCATCGTCTGGCGAGGCCGGTTGGCTGCTTCCGTCAGACGGGGATGAACAACAGCGCGACAAATGGTGCGCGCACGATGCGTGAAAACGGTGTCGTTCGTGACAAGTTTGGTCCCTCGGCAGCCTGGGAACGCAGGTTCTGGCAACTCGCACTGAAACTGTGGTTCAACGCGCGCAATCCGGATTGGGCATTGGTGAAACTGCGCGAGCTTTGGCAGGCCCGGATGGGCTATTCGACGGTGACGCACTTTTCTCAGCCGGCTATCTCGCCTGGGAGCAGCAAGCCGTTATAGCGGGGCAGGCCGGCGCGACACTGTCCAGTCGTTGATCTGATCGTTGGCCGGCCTTGGGATGGCGGCGATCTCTCGTTATGTGCTGGCGTAAAGAGATGCCAGCTTCCGCATCCCTATGCCAAGAAACAATCCGCCAATTGTAGCGATGCTGTCGACGATGAAGTCTGACAATCTCGCGTGCCGCGTGGACAGCGGGATCTGAGCCAGCTCCAGGATCAGACAGAATACGATCGCAAAAGTGCAGGCCCAGACGGGGCGTGTCGCAAAACTCAATGCATAACAAAAGCCAAGCAGGCCAAAGGCGAGGGCATGCTCGACATGATGCTCAAGGCCGGTGATGAGCCGTTCATCGGCCGGCACGAATGTCATGAGTATCAAGGTTGCCGCAACCAGCGCCGTGATGAGCGAAGAAGGGGTTGGCTTCAAAGTCTTCTTGGCTCCATGCAAAACGGCGTTGAACCAGTAGCCGTGTCACTGTTTTGTTGCCCAGAATGCGTCGCAAGTATAGCGACGCTCCGGTTGATCCCTCCAATGACCGCTTGCCTGCCCTGCCGGTCGCTGTGGCGATCGGTCAGACGTGACGGTGAGGTTCGCTTTCAGCGGCCGGATAAGCCCGGCGCCTGAGACGATTGAGTCCGCACGGGGGCGCCGCGGCTCGAGAGGCATCGGGCTGCGGGTCTCAGCGCAGCTGCGCTTGGCGGCGCTTGATCCTCATTTTTCACAGACGAGGTTCAATTCAATCCATGATGGAGTTGTATATCGTGCAGCCCGGGTAAGGTTAATGCGTCAAGGTTAAGCAATGATAAAGCTGATAAAGGCGCGACATTCGATTTTATCTGAATTTGACATCAGTTATAGCAAACAAATAGACGCGGCCGTGCTTCATGATTGAAGGATGGCCGCCGCGCCGAACAAACAATACGATGAGGGGCGAGCCATGCGATCAAAGCTGGAGGAGGCTGTTCGAATCCGGTATCGGCGAGCGCAGCGTCATTTCGACCAGGACCAGGAGCTCCAGGATAACAAGAGCCAGCGGCCGCCCAGCCCTTTCCTCCGGAAGAAGGAACGAGGCGAAGCAGAACAGGACAATCGTCGGGAGACGAAAGACTGAGGCCTGTTGTCTTGCGAGCCACCCTGCTGGCCAAGGCTGTTGTCCGCCCCGGTCTCTTCGGCAGCGCGTTGAGGAGCGGCAAGCGGATCTGTTGGGCCCGTCAGATTCTGAAGCTGATGGTCAATCGGAGTTTTGAATCTTGAAGCCTGGCTGGCGCAGCAAGGCAGCGGGAGGGGCGGGGCAGTCGAGCCCGGCTGGGAATGTGAGCTCTGCTCCCGAAGCGATCGTCTCTGCCGGGCGGCTGAAGTGCCTTTCCAGAGATTGATACAATTTCTGAATTTTCGTTTCGAGTTCACGCGCAGGCATTGTCATGGCACCCCCCGATGCATCTGCCGGCCGACTCCGACCCTGGTGTCGAAAGACCTGTGCTCCGTTACAAGGGCGGCCCTTCAAACGGCTCAGCCGAGGCTCGGAGCTGAGGAGTCTCAAGCAATGCCTATGCCAAGTCGTAATTTATTCATGCGATATTTTGAATGCCGAGAATAGGCCATTGCTGCGATTCTTGGACCGGGCGGCAGCGCCCCGACGTCTTGGAGTGCCCATGCAATCGGCGTTTTCCGAGTACATTTGAACCGGCTTCGGTGAAACGGAAAGACGAACGATAAATTGGGATTTGCTTTTCTAAGTAACGAGCTTTGCTTATCTTGTAGTTATTCTAACCAAGCTAGTTCTGATGCGTTGAATTGCCTCGCTTGATTGCACAGTCATTCATTCGCTATGGAGGGCACGCGTGCGTCCTGCGGCAGTTTGCGCACCATTGCAGATTCTTCGTCTCCGGGAATTGTCATGCGGCGAGCTCTCACACTCTGGCATCGCTTCGTCGGGCTTTTCATTGCCGTATTCCTGGTCATATCAGGCCTGACCGGTGCGGTGATCTCCTGGGATCACGAACTGGATGACTGGTTGAATCCGCATCTGACCGAGGCGCGCACGGAGGGGCCGTCCAAATCTGCCCTCGATATCGCCCGGGAACTGGAAACACGCGACCCGCGTATACGGGTGACCTCGATCCCGATCTCGATCGAGCCTGGCGAACCCATGTCGTTCGGCGTGAGTGGACGCGTTGATCCTGCAACGAAGAAGCAGATTGAGCTCGGCTTCAATCAGATATTTATCGATCCCGCCTCGGGTGAGGAACTGGGGCGCCGTGAATGGGGCGCTGCCTGGCCGATCACGCGCGAAACCTTCGTTTCCTTTCTTTACCAGCTTCACTACACGCTCCACATCCCCGAGGTTTGGGGAATCCACGAATGGGGCCTCTGGCTGATGGGCGTCGTCGCGCTGGCTTGGACGATCGATTGCTTCGTCGGCTTCTATCTCACGCTTCCGGTGCGTCATGCTCCAAATCCATCGCGTGCCAATGTCGTTCAGCGCCAACTCGGACGGGGATTTTTCGCGCGCTGGAAGCCGGCATGGCTGATCAAAACCGGCGGCAGCGCCTATCGCATCAATTTTGACATTCATCGCGCCTTCGGGCTTTGGACATGGGCTCTGCTGTTCATCCTGGCGTTCACGGGCTTCTCGCTCAATCTGTATCGCGAGGTGTTCTATCCCGTCATGTCCATGGTCTCCAAAGTGACGCCGTCGCCCTTTGATGTCCGCACCCCAAGGGATCACGATGATCCTATCGAGCCGAAGATGGGGTATGCCGAGATCATCAATCGCGCTGCCGAAGAGGCGACGTCGCGGGGATGGGCGGCGCCGCTCGGCGGCGTCTTTTACAGTCCTGACTTCGGCGTCTACAGCGTGGGCTTCTACGAACCCGGTGATGATCATGGCTCCGCGGGTGTTGGGCCTCCGTTCCTGTTCTTCGATGGGCTGGACGGCCGTTTGCTGGGCGATCGTCAACCCTGGAAAGGCACGGCTGCCGACATTTTTGTCCAGGCTCAGTTCCCGCTCCACTCCGGCCGCATTCTCGGCATTCCGGGGCGGAT
>Ga0182746_1001641_pt1 | contig 19277 bp, 16 predicted proteins | sample eDN3rd30CBELigOP_FD_128881 | JGI IMG/M metagenome (GOLD analysis project Ga0182746, IMG submission 128881) | Enriched Organic Plus compost microbial communities from Emeryville, California, USA - eDNA 3rd pass 30_C BE-Lig OP (version 2) (version 2) ... | reverse complement strand
CTCCCCGACGCCTCCCCCCGGACCGATCACCACAGCGTTCTTGCGTGGATCGGCCAGCAGGCCGGCGAAGCCGGCGGCGCCATCGATACGATGAACCATCACCGCCAGGCTCGCCGCCGCATTGACCGGCATCGCGTCGGGCGGAGACGCCAGCGTGACCAGCCCCGCGCCGGCGCGCAGCGCACCCCGCGCGGCAAGCCGCGCCGCGCCGGTCGAGGACGCGCCACCGGAAAGGACGACCGCGTGCCCCCGGCGGTACTTGTGCGAGTCGGTTTGCGGAATCGGGAAGTGGTCGCCCCACAGGGCCGGCCCATTGGCGAAGGTCGCCGGCGCGATGCGGGACAGCACCGCGGCCGGAATGCCGATGTCCGCGACCCGGACCTCGCGGCCGCAATGCAGCCGCCCGGGCAGCAGCAGATGGCCGGGCTTGCGACGGAAGAAGGTCACGGTCTGGTCCGCCTGCACGGCGACGCCCATCACCGCCCCCGTCCGGCCGTCAATCCCGCTCGGCAGGTCGACCGCCAGGATCGGCCGTCCGGTGGCATTCATGGCCTCGATCAGTCCCCCGGCAGCGCCGGTGACCGGACGATCAAGGCCGGCGCCGAACAGGGCGTCGATGATCACATCGGGAGCGAAGCTCCCGATCGCATCCGGCGACGCATCTTCGCACGGCCCCTGCCAGGCCCGGCCGGCCAGCGCCGCGTCGCCTTTCAGCGCCTCCGGCTTCCCCAGCAGCAGGACCTTGCAGGAATATCCCTTTGCCGCCAGCAGACGCGCCGCCACGAAGCCGTCACCACCATTGTTTCCTGGACCCGCGACCACCAGCACCCGCGCGCTTGCCGGGTGGCGGCCTCCAATCGCCTCGGCGATCGCCTGACCTGCACGCTCCATCAGATCGATGCCGGGACGCCCGCCCGCGATGGTCAGCCGGTCGGCCTCTTGCATTTCCGCGGGGGTCAAAAGTTCGAACATTCGTACAGCCTAGTTTGAATGCAGTTCCGAACGCGGCGTACGCCGCAGAACCATCGAAAAGCGGCTTTCGCTCCCCTTTCTGCATAAATAATATTCATACTGCACAGATATCGTGCTGCGCGGCGGGAAGCGGTCGCCCGAAATGTGCGCAATACGTCTTCCCCGCCTTGCAAATCCATGCTTTCGAAGACCTGCGGCGGACTGGCATGGACTCTGCTATCGGGAGGACGGCTCGCCCAGCGGGCGCTCGCCGGCGGGTCAGGAGACGAAAACGCGATGAAGAAAATCGAAGCGATCATAAAGCCCTTCAAGCTCGACGAGGTGAAGGAGGCGCTGCAGGAAGTCGGTTTGCAAGGTATCACGGTTACGGAAGCCAAAGGCTTCGGCCGTCAGAAAGGGCACACCGAACTTTACCGGGGCGCGGAGTATGTCGTCGACTTTCTTCCGAAAGTGAAGATCGAGATTGTGCTTGGCGACGACATGGTCGACAAGGCGGTCGACGCGATCCGCCGCGCGGCACAAACCGGTCGCATCGGCGACGGCAAGATTTTCGTCTCCAACATCGAGGAAGCCATCCGGATACGGACGGGGGAATCCGGAATAGACGCCATTTGAACGCCCCTACCCGCGGACTCTGAGCTCGGGGTCCTTGTTCAAGCTAAAGAGGAAATTCTATGACAACCGCCAAAGACGCCTTGAAAATGATCAAGGACAACGACGTGAAATACGTCGACTTTCGTTTTACCGACCCGCGGGGCAAGTGGCAGCACGTCACCTTCGACATCACGATGATCGACGAGGACACCTTTGCTGAAGGCGTCATGTTCGACGGCTCCTCGATCGCCGGCTGGAAGGCGATCAACGAATCCGACATGTGCCTGATGCCGGACCCGGCCACCGCGACCATCGATCCGTTCTTTGCTGAAACGACCATGGTGCTGGTCTGCGACGTGCTCGAGCCGACCACCGGCGAGCCCTACAATCGCGACCCGCGCGGCATCGCCAAGAAGGCTGAGGCGATGGTGAAGTCGCTCGGCTATGGCGACACCATCTATTTCGGCCCGGAAGCCGAGTTCTTCGTGTTCGACGACGTCAAGTTCAAGGCCGACCCGTACAACACCGGCTTCAAGCTCGACTCCGTTGAACTGCCGTCGAACTCCGACACCGACTATGAGGGCGGCAACCTCGGCCACCGCATCGGCATCAAGAAGGGTTACTTCCCGGTCCCGCCGCAGGATTCAGCGCAGGACATGCGCGGTGAGATGCTCGCGGCGATGGCGCGCATGGGCGCCAAGGTCGAGAAGCACCACCACGAGGTGGCCTCGGCCCAGCACGAGCTCGGCCTGAAGTTCTCGCCGATGACCTACATGGCCGACCAGCTGCAGGTCTATAAGTACTGCATCCATCAGGTCGCCAACATCTACGGCAAGACCGCGACCTTCATGCCGAAGCCGGTCTACGGCGACAACGGCTCGGGCATGCACTGCCACCAGTCGATCTGGAAGGACGGCAAGCCGATGTTCGCTGGCAACAAGTATGCCGACCTCTCGGAGATGTGCCTCTCCTACATCGCCGGCGTCATCAAGCACGCCAAGGCGATCAACGCCTTCACCAACCCGACGACCAACTCCTACAAGCGTCTGGTCCCGGGCTTCGAGGCGCCGGTGCTGCTCGCCTATTCGTCGCGCAACCGCTCGGCCTCCTGCCGCATCCCCTACACCACCAGCCCGAAGGCCAAGCGCGTCGAAGTCCGCTTCCCGGACCCGCTCGCCAATCCGTATCTCGGCTTTGCCGCGCTGCTGATGGCCGGCATCGACGGCATCAAGAACAAGATGGATCCCGGCCCGGCGATGGATAAGGACCTGTACGACCTGCCGCCGCAGGAGCTGAAGCAGATCCCGACCGTGTGCGGCTCGCTGCGCGAAGCCCTCGAGAGCCTCGACAAGGACCGCGACTTCCTCAAGGCCGGCGGCGTGTTCGACGACGACTTCATCGACAGCTACATCGAGCTGAAGATGACGGAAGTGATCCGCTTCGAGCACACCCCGCATCCGGTCGAATACGAGATGTATTACAGCGCCTGATTTCGATCAGCACGGCTCCGGATCTGCGCGGGCAACGCGCAGATCTTCCAAGGGTGGCCCGGATATTGGTCTTGCGACCAGTTTCCGGGCCATTTTCATGAGGTGGAGCGCGCCCGCACCAATTCGCAGGCGAAGATAGTCACGCGGCGATCTTCTGTCTCAGCCGTTGCAGGCTGCCGCCGGTCATCACCGATCCCGGAAGCGGATGACCGACGACATCCTCGGCCAGCCGCGCGCAGTCGATCAGCGCATCGAGGTCAAGGCCCGTCTCGATCCCCATCTCGTGGCACATGAAAGCGAGGTCCTCGGTACAGACATTGCCGGCCGCGCCGGCATGGCCCGCGAACGGGCAGCCGCCGAGACCCGCCACGCAGGCATCGAAATGGGCGACGCCCATTTCCAGCCCGGCATAGGCATTGGCGATGCCCATGCCGCGGGTGTCGTGCAGGTGCAGCGCGTAGTCGACGTTGGGGTATTTGTCCTGCAATGCGCCGATGCCGCGCTTGATGCGGTCCGGCGTGCCCCAGGCCATCGTGTCCATCAGCACGAAGGACTTGATCCGGGTGTCGTGCTCCGCCGCGAGGTTGAAGATCGTCTCGGCCAGCGTGAGCAGCCGCGAGACCGGAACGTCGCCCTCGAAATTGCAGCCGAAGGCCGCCGAGATGCCGGCGCTTTCAGTTGGCAGGCCATGGCGCTTGAGCCGTTCGATGGTCTCCCCCTCGGCGGCAAGATGCTGCTCCGCGGTGCGGTTCTGATGCCGCTTCAGAAAGGTCTCGGAGGCGCACAGGATGATCGAGCCGCTCACGGTCAACCGCCGGGTCGCAAGCGCGCGTTCCAGTCCCTTGTCGTTGAGATAGAGACCGGTATAGGCAACGCCGGGCTGCATGGTGATCCCCGCCACCACGTCCTCAGCATCAGCCATGTTGGGAACGGCCTTGGGATTGACGAAGGACACGATCTGAATCGATGTCAGCCCGGTCCTGCTCAATGCATCGATGAATTCGATTTTCCGCGCGGTCGGGATCAGGGTCTTCTCGATCTGAAATCCCTCGCGAGGCCCCTCCTCGGTGATCTCCACGCGCTTCGGAAAATTGGCCATGGTCGCCTCCCGGGATTTTCTCGTTTCAATTGTCCGCTGTCGGCCATCGTGCAACGACCATCGCGCGAACTCAACCGTGCCGTCCTCGCGCGTTCACTGCCGGCGGTAGAGCCACAAGGTCACCGGGGCGAGCGCGACCGTCAGCACGGCCGGAAGGATCAGCGCGAGCAGAATCTGGCCCGTGGTTGCGCCCGTCCCCATCAGCCCGCGCATCGCATCGGTCATCAGGGAAACCGGATTCACATTGACGAACACGCGCAGCCAGCCCGGCATCGTCGCAGGATCGACCATGATGTTGGAGGCGAAGACCAGCGGAAACAGAAAGGTGAACCCGATGGTCATCACCGTCGTCGGCGTCCGGATCAGCAGACCGAGCACAATGAAGATCCATCCCATGCCGAAGCCGACAGCAACCAGAAGTGCGAAAGCAGCGATGACGCCGAGCAGTCCTGCCTCCGGCCGGTAGCCGAGGATCAGGCCGATCGTGAGGATGATCGTTGCTGCAATCAGGTGGCGCAGGATATCGCCGACCATCAGGCCGGCGAACGGCGCAAGCGGCCAGATCGGCAACGAGCGAAAGCGATCAAACAATCCTTTGCCGAGATCGGTCGACAGGCCCATGCCGGAATAGACCGCATTGAAGCAAACAGTCTGAACGAGAATGCCGGGCAGGAAGAACTGCAGATAGGCGCTTGTCGATCCCGCCAGTGCACCACCGAACACAAAGGTGAACAGCAGCGTGAACATGATCGGCGTCATCACCAGATCAAACAGCTGCTCCGGCACATGCCTGAACTTGAGCATCGCACGCCAGCCGAAGACGAGCGCGTTCGACAGCGCGGACGGCGCAGGCGGCGGCTTCACCATCGTCAGGCCGGAGGTCAGTGCGGGACTGTTGTCCGTCATGCCGCGTCCTCGTCACGCTTCGGTTTGCGTTCGTCCGCCGTCAGCGCGAAGAACACCTCTTCAAGGCTGGGAGACCCCATCGAGAAGTCCGTCAGCCCGATCCCTGCTGCGACGAGCGCCGCGATCGCATCATTCGCGGCCTGCGGCGTGCCGGCCATCACCGACAACGTCGCGCCTTCCGGACTGCGCTGGACGTGGCCGGCCAGACGCTGTTTCAGAATATGCGCCGCCTCGTCGATCCGCGCATCATCCGCGATCGCCACATGCAGGAAGCCGCTGCCCGTCGCCGCCTTCAACTCGCGGCTCGTGCCCTCGGCGATCTTCCTGCCATGGTTGATGACGGCGATGCGGGCCGCAAGCTGATCGGCCTCTTCCAGATACTGCGTGGTCAACAGAATGGTGACGCCGGAATCCGCGAGGCCCCGGATCATCCGCCAGACTCCCTGGCGGGCGCTGGGATCAAGCCCGGTCGTCGGCTCATCGAGGAAGAGCACGCCCGGCGTGACGACCAGCGAGGCCGCAATGTCGAGCCTGCGCCGCATGCCGCCGGAATAATCCTTCACCTGTTTGTGTGCCGCATCTGCAAGATCGAACGCCGCCAGCAGTTCATCGGCGCGCGCCCGCGCGTCGCGTCCGCGAAAGCCCCACAGCCGCGCGAGCAACAGCAGGTTCTCACGGCCGGTGAGGTCCTCATCCAGCGAGGCGAACTGCCCGGTCATGGCGATGGACGCACGCACCTTCTGCGGCGCCGTGAGGAGATCGTGCCCCATCACCGTGGCCGAGCCCGCATCCGGCGATGTCAGCGTCGCCAGCATGCGCATCAGCGTCGTCTTGCCCGCGCCGTTCGGACCGAGGATCGCGAAGATCATGCCGCGCGGCACATCGAGGTCGATGCCGTCCACCGCAAGGACATCGCCGAACCGCTTCACCAGCCCGCGCGTCGAAACAGCCAGCGGGATGCCGGCGTGTCCGCCATTCGATACCGGATTGTCGACGAGATCACTCATGCCGCAGCGTCGTCCCAGCCTTTGCGAATGTTCATCGCCCGGAGGAGCGATATGGGCAGGGCCGTATATCGGGAGGTTGCGGCGTTGTCTTGTTCCTTGGCCTCTCCCGGATGCGTCATTTTGCGTCAAAGCAAAGCCGAATGGAACATCGCCATCCGGCTTTGATCGGGCGCCATCTTCGCGACGGATGGCCGGCACACGCCTGACGCGGCGGTGCCGGCATCCGGCATCAGCCTATTCGGCCGCCTCGCTGCGGCCAGCCTCAGCCTTGTCGGCATAACGGCTCACCGGACGCGGCAGGCCGAGATTTTCACGCAGCGTCTTGCCTTCGTATTCGGTGCGGAACAGGCCGCGGCGCTGCAACTCGGGGACCACCAGATTGCAGAAATCGTCCAGAGCGCCGGGAATATAGGCCGGCAGGATGGTGAAGCCATCGCAGGCTTCCTTCTCGAACCAGTCCTGCATGTAATCGGCGACCTGCGTCGGGCTGCCGGCAAACACGTTCTTGCCGCGGGCCCCCGCAACCCGCTGGCCGAGCTCGCGGATGGTGAGTTTCTCCCGCCGAGCCATCGCGAGGATGCTGTCATAGTGGCCGCGGCTGCCCTCGTGGTTCGGCATCGGATCGGGCAATTCCTGGTCCAGCGAATAGGGCGACAGGTCGATGCCGCCGAGCATCGTCGCCAGGATCTCACGGCCGACCATCGGATGGATCAACGACTGCAGATACTCATAGTCCTCGCGGGCCTGCTCCGCCGTCGGCGCCACGATGATGCTGAGCCCCGGCAGGATCTTGCAATGGTCCGGATTGCGATTGTACTTGGCCATGCGCGACTTGACGTCGTCGTAATACTCCTTCGCCGCCTCGACATTGAGATGCGGACTGAAGATCGCCTCCGCATATTGCGCGGCAAGCTCACGGCCGTCATCGGATGCGCCGGCCTGCACGATGACCGGATGTCCCTGCGGTGAGCGCGGGACATTCAGCGGCCCCTTGATCTTGTAGGCCTCGCCGACGTGATTGAGCACGTGCATCTTGTCGCGATCGAAGAACAGCCCGTCCTTCTGATCGTAAACGAAAGCGTCGTCGTCCCAGCTGTCCCACAGGCTTTTGACGACCTCGGCGAATTCGTGGGCGCGATGATAGCGCTCCGCATGGGGCCACGGCTCGTCGCGGTCGAAATTCTGCGCTTCGGCGCGCTGACCGGAGGTGACGAGGTTCCAGCCGGCGCGACCGGCGCTGATATGGTCGAGCGAGGCGAATTTGCGGGCGACGTGGTAGGGATGATTGTAGCTCGTCGACATGGTGCCGATGAGGCCGATCTTCTCCGTCACCATCGCCAGCGCCGACAGCAGCGTGATCGGCTCGAAATGGGCGACGAACTGCACCGACCGGCTCAGCGCCTCGATATGGGCCTCGCGGGTCGCAACGCCGTCCGCGAGGAACAGCGTGTCGAACTTGGCGCGCTCGGCGGTCTGCGCGATCTCGATATAGTGGCGGATGTTGATGTGAGCATCCACCTGGGCCCGCGGGTGCCGCCATGATGCAACATGGTGTCCCGTTGGATTGTAGTATGCGGCGAGCCGCATTTTCCCCTTGGTCCCGCTCATTCGTCTCTCCCGATGTCTTCAAATGAAGGCATCCGGACCCGCCGGATGCCCCTGCTTCCCGGAGAGTCTAGCCCACATCCGGCGTGAAGTCAGTCGCGACGCCATTGATGCAGTAGCGAAGGCCGGTCGGCGGCGGGCCGTCCGGAAACACATGGCCCAGATGGCTGCCGCAGTTGGCGCAATGGACCTCGGTGCGGATCATGCCGTAACTCGAGTCCTCCGTGGTTTCAGTCGAACCCTCGATCGGATCGAAGAAGCTCGGCCAGCCGGTGCCGCTCTCGAACTTGGTCTTGCCGACGAACAGCGGCTGGCCGCACCCGGCGCAGGCAAACGTCCCCGGCCGCTTCTCGTAGTTCAGGGCGCAAGAACCGGGAGCCTCGGTGCCATGTTGCCGCATGATGCGGTACTGTTCGGGGGTCAGCTTGGCGCGCCATTCCGCATCGGTCAGGGTGAAGGGGAAGGTGTGTTCGGTTTCCTGCTTGCGGCTGCCGAAGAGAGCCATGGAATGTCTCCGTTGTTGGGCTGACGGATCAAAGGCTTAGTGGTTACTGTCGGACGCTAAGGTAATCACTTCACGGCGGCTTCGCCACCGTGCCGCGGCGGCAGCCTGGCCATCCTCGCGGATCGTCCGCCGCGGGGCGTCATCCAGCCGTCATATGCGAGCGATACCAAACTGGCGATCTCCAAAACGCTGGCGGCCCATCATGACGCGACGTCTCACTCGCTCGGAAGCCAATGAGCTGTCTGAAGACATCGGCCGCAACGACAGCGCCAATCCGACCATCGGCGACGTCATCGCGCGCCGCCACAACCGCCGCGATCTGCTGAAGGGCACGCTTGGCGTGGTGGCCATTTCCGCGACTGCGGGGCCGCTGGCCCTGCTGGCGGCGGCGGGCGAGGCAAAGGCGGAGACCTCCCGGTTCGCCTTCAAGGAGGTCGAAGCCGGGGTCGATGAGACCCACCATGTTCCCGAGGGCTACCAAGTCGACTTCATCGCCCGCTGGGGCGATCCGGTGCTGCCCGGCGCGCCGGCCTTCGATCCGCTGGCCCAGTCGGCGGCGGCGCAGAAGCTGCAGTTCGGCTACAACAGCGACTTCCTCGGCTACCTGCCGATGCCGGGCGCGGCCAACCCGTCCCAGCACGGGCTGCTGGTGATCAATCACGAATATACCAGCGAGGAACTGATGTTCCCCGGCGTCGGCGTACAGGACACCAAGGCCGCCGCCTTCGGCAAGATGACCAGGGACCTCGTCGACATCGAGATGGCGGCCCATGGCGGCGCCGTGCTCGAGATCCGCCGCGACGGCTGGTCCTGGCGCGTGGTCGATGGCTCGAAATACGCCCGGCGGATCGACAGCAACACGCCGATCGCGATCAGCGGCCCCGCCGCAGGCCATCCGCGCCTGCAGACCAAGGACGATCCCACCGGCAAGCAGGTTCTCGGCATGGTCAACAACTGTGCCGGGGGCCTCACGCCGTGGGGCACGTGGCTGACCTGCGAAGAGAACTTCCATCTGTATTTCGGCGGCGCCCTGCCCGCCGGCCATCGCGAAGCCGCCAACTACAAGCGCATCGGCGTGCCGACCAACGGCTATGCCTGGAGCAGATTTTACGACCGCTTCGACATCTCCAAGGAGCCGAACGAAGCCAACCGCTTCGGCTGGATCGTGGAGATCGACCCGTTTGACCCGTCCTCCATGCCGAAGAAGCGCACGGCGCTCGGCCGCACCAAGCACGAAGGTGCCGCCGGCATCATCAACAAGGATGGCCGCTATGTCGTCTACAGTGGTGACGACGAGCGGTTCGACTATGTCTACCGCTTCGTCACCCGCGCCCAGGTGAACACGAACGACAAGGCTGCCAACCGCGATATCCTCGACGACGGCACGCTCTCGGTCGCCCGCTACAATGCGGATGGCAGCATCGACTGGCTGCCGCTGGTGTTTGGACAGGGGCCGCTCACCCCCGCCAACGGCTTCGAGAGCCAGGCCGACGTGGTGATCGAGACCCGCCGCGCCGCCGACCTGCTGGGCGCGACCAAGATGGATCGCCCCGAGGATGTCGAGGCCAATCCGGCGACCCAGAAGGTCTATGTCATCCTGACCAACAACAACCGGCGCACCGCTGCGCAGGTCGATGCCGCCAACCCGCGCGCCGACAACCGCTTCGGCCATATCATCGAGATGACGCCGCCGGACGGCGACCACGCCGCCGACCGCTTCACCTGGGAGGTGCTGGTGAAATGCGGCGACCCGTCGGTCGCGGCCGTCGGCGCCTCGTTCAATCCGGCGACCAGCAAGAACGGCTGGTTCGGCATGCCGGACAACTGCGCGGTCGACAATGCCGGCCGGCTCTGGATCGCCACCGACGGTAACTCGGCCGCCCGCACCGGCCGCACGGACGGTGTCTGGGCGCTGGAGACCGAGGGACCGATGCGCGGCCATTCGCAGCTGTTCTTCCGCTGCCCGGTCGGCGCTGAACTGTGCGGTCCCGCCTTCACGCCCGACGACGAGACACTGTTCGTCGCCGTCCAGCATCCCGGCGAAGCCGACGAGGACGCCAAGGAGCCCGGCACGTTCGAAAATCCGTCGACCCGCTGGCCGGACTTCAAGGACAATATGCCGCCGCGCCCGTCGGTGCTGGCGATCACCCGCCGCGGCGGCGGCAAGATCGGCTCATAGTGCCAGGCTCATGACGCCAGCGCGAATTCCGGCGCGGCAGTGACGCGGTTGCGTCCGCCGGATTTCGACTGATAGAGCGCCTTGTCCGCCTGCCTGATCAGGCTTTCGACGTCGATGGCCGATGGAGCGCCGCTCGCGGCACCAATGCTGACGGTGGCGTTGAGGTGATAGCCGGAGATGTCCGCGCCCGTCAGCATGAATGCCGCGCGGACGCGCTCCGCGGCGACCAGCCCTTCGTCCAGCGTTGCCGGCAGCAGCGCCACAAACTCCTCGCCACCGAGGCGGCCCAGCACGTCGGTCGCGCGAAGATTGGCGCTCATCGTCGCCGCAAAGATGCGAATCGCATCATCGCCAACCTGATGGCCGAACCGGTCATTGATCGACTTGAAGTGATCGAGATCGAACACCAGCACCGTGGTCGGCAGCCGGTTCGCCACACAGCGTTTCGCCAGCTGCTCGGCCATCTCGATGAAGCCGCGGCGGTTGAACAAGCCGGTCAGCTGATCCGTCGATGCGGCATCCTTGTGAATCCGGATCAGGCGTTCTTTCGTCATCGACAGGACGGCAAAGGCGTTCGCCACCATATAGAGCAGAATTTCAAGGCCGAACGCGGCCACCCACCCGCTTCCAGGTGTGTCTGAGTTCTGGGGAAACAGCAGCGACGCGAGCGGAATGGGAAGCAGAAAAATCCCGGCATGCAGGAAGGGCACGGCAATCGCCGGCCAGCGCCGGACCAGCGTCTTGCGCCGCTCCCGCCACAGCTCGGCCACCGCCAGGAATGTGTAAACCGAGATGATGGCCGCGCACAGGATCAGACGGCCGAAATTCCAGTCCCCGAAGACCGGCAGCACATTCACGTAGAGCCAGACGACCGCACCGGCGATCATCGAACCCCATTTCACCGGCCGCCCATGAAAGACCCGTGCGGCGCTCCAGATCATGCCACAGGCGATGAAGAGAATGGCATTCGGCAGACCGGGCGGCGCCGGCGGCGAGATTCTCGCCTCGACCATCCACAGCGCGATCGCAAAGCCTCCGAGCAGATAGGCGCCGCCCCACCAGGCGAGAGCGCTCAGACGCTCCTTCACCCAGGTGAAAATCAGCATGAGCCCAAGCAGCACGGTGACGCAAAGCGCGACCGCGGAGAGACTCGCCATGTCCAATGACAACGGGACGCCAAGTGATGGCGACAGCATCTGAAGTACTCGACCCCTTCACGACCCGGAGGTGTCATAGCACTGTCGGACCCGGGCCGCGATGCATACTCACGAACGTGACTTGCACAGCATTGCAGCGCAAGATCAGCTTTTCAGGTAAACGTGAGAAAAAGTGAATGAATTCCGTTAAGATTCGCTATCCAAACAAATAGAGGAGTTCACCGGGCGGATCCGTTGAGATCTGACAGCCGCGGCCGCCGCTCAAGCTGAACGGGTTTAGCTTGCGCGGGCTTGCCGGTGTGCACCGCCGCCGAGGCCCGTTCCGACACCCTGATCCGTCTCAGGGGCCAGCGGCGATAGGGCGGCCTCCTCGACGCGGTCGCGGCCGCGCGACTTGGCGCAGTACAGCGCGGCATCGGCCGCACCTAACAAATCATCCAATGCATGTCCGGTCTGGCTCGCGATCACCAGGCCGACGCTCACGGTCGGCTTCAAGTCGCTGTCGCCGAAATGCGCCGCGTCCTGGGTGAAGGCCTGGCGCAGGCGGTCGGCGGTCTCAAACGCAGCCTTTGAGTCAACCGCAGCCCCGATTGAGGCAAACTCCTCGCCGCCCAGACGTCCAAACAAAACCTGACGGCCCAACACTCGCGTGGCAGTCACGGCGAAAGTCCGCAGGACCTGATCTCCAACGGCATGGCCGAAGCGGTCATTGATGTCTTTAAAATTGTCCAGATCAAACAACATGACCGCCAAAGGCGCTTCGTCGCCTCCGCGCCGATTGAGCCGTTCGTCCGCCTCGAGGAGAAAGGCCCTGCGATTGGCTACCCCCGTCAGCGGGTCGATCAGGGAGGCCTTCTTGTGCTTCAGCTCGGCGCGCTCCTTGGTCATGTTCAGGAGCAGAAAGGACCACACGACGGTGAACAGCAGCGTTCCAAAGGACAGCAGCGTGAATGAGCCGCCGGTGATCAGCGACGTGCCTTGCAGCGGATTCAAGATGACGTTCGGCGCGCGGCTGAGCATGGCGCATGCATAGATCACAGCGACAATGATGGTCGGCCAGCGGGACAAGAGCGGCTCCGCCCGTCCGCGCCAGAATTCGATGGCCGTCAGGCCAAGCAGGCTTGCTGACATGATCGACGCTACGATGATGCGAATGTTGATGTCGGCGTCGAAGGCTGGAATGCGACAGGCGATGAGCCAAATGGCCGGTGCCACGAGAATCGCGAAGGGCCGGATCTGCTGCCCGTCAAATACCCGGGCCCCGCTCCAGATGAGGCCATAGCCGAGCAGCACCAGAACGTTGCCGATATCCACCGACAGAAAGTCGGGGATGACCTCACGCGCGCAGATCAGTCCCAGTCCGGACGCCCCGGTGAGGAAGCCCCCGCCCCACCAGACCGGTGCAGGGATCGCCCTGTTCTGCAGCCCTGCAAACAGCAACAAGGCGCCAAGCAACATGGTCACAAAAACCGTCGCCACCGCCAATGTCTGCAGGTCGAGCTGCATGGTGAGCTGTCCGATACCCCCGGCTATCTTTGGTTTATGTTTCTGCCAAGGGATTCCAACGGAAAGAGGACCCTGAACAGCGTTACGGCATTGTAAACGAGTCAAGGAGAGGTAACGCAAAACGGCGGCCTGCAGGGCCGCCGTTCTGGAGATTGGACCGAAACGATTAACGCTTCGAGAATTGGAAGGAGCGCCGGGCTTTTGCGCGGCCGTATTTTTTACGTTCGACCACACGCGAGTCGCGGGTGAGGAAGCCGCCACGCTTGAGCGCCGTCCGCAGCTCCGGCTCGAAATAGGTCAGCGCCTTGGACAGGCCGTGGCGCACCGCGCCAGCCTGGCCGGACAGACCGCCACCGGACACCGTGCAGACGACGTCGAACTGGCCCTGCCGGGCCGCGGCGACGAGCGGCTGCTGGATCATCATGCGCAGCACCGGGCGGGCGAAGAACACTTCGATCTCCCGCTCGTTGACGGTGACCTTGCCGGAGCCCGGCTTGATCCAAACGCGGGCGACGGCGTTCTTGCGCTTGCCGGTGGCATAGGCCCGGCCCTGGGCGTCGACCTTGCGGACATATTTCGGCGCCTCGGGGGCGGCCGGCTTGAGCGTCGACAGTTGGTCGAGCGACGAAATGGTCTCGGCCATGGTCATGCGCTCCTTGTGTTCTTGCGATTGAGGGCAGCAACGTCGATCGTCTCGGGCTGCTGGGCGACATGCGGATGATCCGGTCCCGGATAGACGCGGAGGTTTCCGAGCTGACGCCGGCCGAGCGGACCACGCGGCAACATGCGCTCGATCGCCTTTTCGACGATGCGTTCCGGGAACTTGCCATCGAGGATCGACTTCGCCGACCGCTCCTTGATGCCACCGATGAAGCCGGTGTGATGGTAATAGACCTTCTGGTCCCGCTTGCGGCCGGTCAGCACGACCTTGGCGGCGTTGACGATGATGACGTTGTCGCCGTCATCGGCATGGGGGGTGTAGGTCGGCTTGTGCTTGCCGCGCAAGCGCATGGCGACGAGCGTCGCGAGCCGGCCCACAACGAGGCCGCTGGCGTCGATCATCACCCACTTCTTCTCAATGTCGGCGGCTTTCGCCGAATATGTGGCCATGGGACTACTCTGAAAGGAGGAGATATCGGGACCAGCCCGAACATGGCGCGGCTTCTAACCCAGCCTCCCGCGCACGTCAATCGTGGCGGGGCTGAAAAGAACCATATTTATCAATGCGTTACAAAATAGGTATTAAGATACCTTATCCTAACCCCCTCCGACGCCTGATATGATCCGCCCTCGCCCGCCGGGACATGGTCCCGGACGTCCGCCGCCTTGCGTTTTCGTTTCGTCAATGCCGGCAAATGCTTATATCGAGGGAGCGCCTGCTGTTCCCGCGCCTGCCTGAAAGTCTGCTGATGGATCACGCCAACTATTCCGACCTCTACATCCGCGGCATCCTCAACACGGTGAAGTCCATCGCCATGGTGGGCGTTTCGGCGAATGAAAGCCGGCCGAGCTTCTTCGCGTTCAAGTATTTGCTCGAACGCGGCTATCGGATGATCCCGGTCAATCCCGGCCTCGCCGGCCAGGAGCTGCGCGGCCAGAAGGTCTATGCCCGCCTCGCCGACATTCCAGAGCCCGTCGACATGGTCGATATCTTCCGCGCCTCAAAATATGCCCGCGGCATTGTCGAGGAAGCGCTGGCGCTCAAGCCGCTTCCCAAGGTGATCTGGATGCAGTTGGGCGTGCAGGACAATGACGCGGCAGCGCTGGCGGAAGCGGCCGGCGTCAAGGTGGTGATGAACCGCTGCCCCAAGATCGAATACGGACGCCTCTCCTCCGAGCTGAGCTGGATCGGCGTGAACTCCCGCACCATCACGTCCAAGCGTCCGAAAATCGATCTGCGCGGCGTCCAGCGCATGTCGCTCGACCGCACGACGATGGCCGGCGGGACGACCGATGCATCCACCCGGGCCTATCAGGCGGAAGAAGAGAAGAACTGACAAGCGTGCGGTTATCGCAATAACGTTCTCCTGAACCCATCGCGCGCGACAGCCACGTCTTTTTACTCTCGCGGTGCGATCGCGCCGCCTTGACCGCACGTGCGGCTTCGATAAAGCGGAAGGGCGCGGGACGATCATGAGATCCCGGCGATGTGAGGACCGCCATGACCGACCGCATTCCAGGCTTTTCGACCCTTGCGATCCATGCCGGCGCACAGCCTGACCCGGCGACCGGCGCACGCGCGACGCCGATCTATCAGACGACCTCCTATGTGTTTGAGGACGTCGACCATGCGGCATCGCTGTTCGGCCTGCAGACCTTCGGCAACATCTACACCCGCATGGGCAATCCGACCTGCGCCGTGCTGGAAGAGCGCGTCGCGGCGCTTGAGGGCGGCACGGCGGGTCTTGCGACAGCCTCCGGCCATGCCGCCCAGATGCTCGTCTTCCACGCCCTGATGACGCCGGGCGATGAGTTCGTCGCGTCGCGCAAGCTCTATGGCGGCTCGATCAACCAGTTCAATCATGCCTTCAAGAATTTCGGCTGGAACGTGGTGTGGGCCGAGCCCGACGACATCTCCACCTTCGAGCGCGCGATCACGCCGAAGACCAAGGCGATCTTCATCGAATCCATCGCCAATCCCGGCGGCGTGATCACCGATATCGAAGCCATCTCCGCGATCGCCAAGCGCGCCGGCGTCCCGCTCATCGTCGATAACACGCTGGCGACGCCCTATCTGTGCAAGCCGATCGATTACGGCGCCGACGTCATCGTGCATTCGCTCACCAAATTCCTCGGCGGCCACGGCAACTCGATCGGCGGCATGATCGTCGATGCCGGCACCTTCAACTGGTCGCGTGAAAACCGCTATCCGATGCTGAGCGAGCCGCGGCCGGAATATCAGGGCATCATCCTGCACGAGACCTTCGGCAACTTTGCTTTCGCGATCGCCTGCCGCGTGCTCGGCCTGCGCGACATCGGCCCTGCCCTGTCGCCGTTCAATGCGTTTCTCATTCTGACCGGCATCGAGACCCTGCCGCTGCGGATGCAGCGCCAGTCCGACAATGCGCTGGCTGTCGCCGAATGGCTGTCCAACAATCCGCAGGTGGCATGGGTCAGCTATCCCGGCCTGGCCGGCGACCGCTATCACAACCTCGCGCGCAAATATGTGCCGAAAGGCGCCGGCGCGGTGTTCACCTTCGGGCTCAAGGGCGGCTATGAGGCCGGCGTGAAGCTGGTGTCGAACGTCAAGCTGTTCTCGCATCTCGCCAACATCGGCGACACGCGCTCGCTGATCATCCACCCGGCGTCGACGACCCATCGCCAGCTCACCGATGCGCAGAAGGTGCAGTCCGGCGCCGGCCCGGACGTGGTGCGGCTGTCGATCGGCCTCGAGGACAAAGAGGACATCATCGCCGATCTCGAACAGGCGCTGTCGGGCGAGTAGAATCTTCAGATTGATTCAGAGACCCGCCGACATCTTCGCGGCCGGTCGCGACAGCGCGAAGGCCTTGTCCGATCGCCGCGCCGTGAGGCGCTCCGCATGGATCACGGCGACGGACAGAACGATCACCGCGGCAGCCTGATGCAGCAGGCCGAGCAGGATCGGCACCTGCAGCAGCAGCGTGGCGATGCCCAGCGCCGCCTGCAGAGTGATGACGGCGGCGAGCCAGACCGCACCGCGCAGGGCGACGCCGCGCCCTGTCGTGCGCGCAACATCCGCGACATGGAGAAGCGCCAGCAGCCAGATCAGATAGGCCACCATGCGGTGATTGAACTGCACCATGAGCGTGTTCTCGAACAGGTTGCGCCACAACGGCGTATCGAAGAACAGCCGATCGGCTGACGGCACGACATTGCCATCGATCAGCGGCCAGGTGTTGTAGACCAGCCCCGCATCGAGGCCGGCCACCAGCGCGCCGAGATAGAGCTGGATCACCACCAGCACCATCAGCCCGATGGCGCTGAGCGTGATGCGCGATGGGACGCCAGCCGGTGTCTCCGGCCGCAGCCGCTGCGCGGTCCAGAGAAGCGCGGCAAAGATGACGCAGGCCAGCGTCAGGTGAAATCCCAGCCGGTAGGGCGCCACGCTGACGCGCTCCGCCAGGCCGGACGACACCATCCACCAGCCGACCGCGCCCTGCAGTCCGCCAAGTGCGAAGATGAACCAGAAGCGGCCGCGCAGGTCGCGCGGAATCCAGCCTTTCCAGAGGAACCAGACGAAGGGCAGCAGGAAGACGAAGCCGACCAGGCGGCCGAGCAGACGATGCGCCCATTCCCACCAGTAGATGGTCTTGAACTCGTCGAGGCTCATGCCCCGGTTGACCTGCTGGTATTGCGGGATGGCCTGGTATTTCTCGAACTCGCTGGTCCAGGCCTGCTCGGTGAGCGGCGGCAGCGCGCCCAGCACCGGCTTCCATTCGACGATCGACAGTCCGGATTCGGTCAGCCGCGTCGCGCCGCCGACGATGACGAGGGCGAAAATCACCGCCGCGACACCGAGGAGCCAGAGTCGAACCATCCGGATATGGAAATCAGCCATCATGCGCCAGTGACTTGCGGGAGACCGCCGGGACCATATACAGGGGGTCAATCGCCTGCAATCATGGCACAATTGCTTCAAACCGGGGATGCAGCACGGGAATGCCTGTTCGGCTTCGGAAACTGATCGGCGCGGTCGGCCTGATCCTGCTGGTGGCGGTCTGGTCGCTGCTGGCGATGGCGCTGGCGCAATCGATGCTGACATCGATCAACGGCTTCATGGCCGCGATCTTCTATATCCTGGCCGGCCTCGGCTGGGTGCTGCCGGCCATGCCGCTGATCCGCTGGATGGACGGGCCGCGGGCCCGCGCCTGAATTTCCTGTCTGCCCTGATCTCGGGTTTGCCCTTGGGGACGCGGGTTCTCACGCCGCGTTCACATGACGGAAGCGATTGGCGAGGCCGGTCGCGGCGCCGGACAGCAGGACCTGAAAGTATCGGAGCTTCTGGAACTCGCCGTTCACGGAGATCCGCGGCAGAGCCAGCAGATGGTCGCGGTGCTCCGGAAAGATCACGCCCGGCCGTGTGGTCACCGCCGTCTTGAAGCCGAGTTCCGCCGCGATCCTGAATTCACGCGGACCCGCTGCCGTGGCGTCCCCAACCGGATAGGCGAAATGCGCCGGCGTGACGCCAAGCGCCGCCTGGATCTTCGCCTGGCTGGCCGCCATCTCCGTCATCACGTCGCTCTCCGAAACCTTCTTCAGAATGACATGGTTGACCGTATGGGCGGCGATCGTCACCAGCGGGTCCTGCGCCATCTGCGCAAGTTCATCCCAGGTCATGCAGAGCTTTTTGCAGAACCCGAGGACGTCCACCCGATAGCGGGCCGCCAGATCGCGCACCGCACCCCGCAGGTCCTCTTCGGTCGGCAGGCTGCGCAGCCACCAATAGATCCGGGCGAACGTCTCGTATTTCGCCGCCGTCGTCGCACAGTCGAAGTGACGCTCCGTTCCATCCATGACCAGGCTGATCTGACCGTTGCGGGCGATCACGGCCTCGAGCGCCAGCCACCAGAGCTCTCCCGAATGCTCCGCGAAACTCGTCGCGATATACATCGTGAAAGGAACCTGATGGGCCTTGAAGATGGGATAGGCATATTGCTGGACGTCGCGATAACCGTCGTCCAGGGTCACCACAACGAAACGGCGATCGGTCTGTCCCGCCGCGATACGACGATAGGCCTCGTCCAAGCTCACAAGGTCGAGCCCGGAGCCACGCAGGTAGGTCACGATGCGCTCAAGATATTCCGGCGTGATTTCAAGAAGACGATTGGGCTGAAACGCGTCAGGCTTTGCAGGCCGGACATGATGGAGCATCAGGATGGCGCCGATGCCTCCGGCAAACGGCTGCAGCACATGATGAGCGCCGCTGAAGTAAAGCGACTCCAATCCCACACGGATCACAGTATGGTTAAGTTTTCCCACGCAAGTTCCTCAACGCAATGCTATTTCCGCGATTGTCCCAACCCTTTATTGAGATTTTCCTGCGAGGTTGCCGCAGGATTTATTCGATCGATGTCCGGTCACGTTGCAGGGTAAGCGTATGGTTGCCGCAGAACAGTCCTATGCCGATGCGCGGCCCGGCGCCACGTCCCTGACGATCGCCGGCGAGCCGATCAGGATTCAGATCATCACCTCGCTGCAGGACGCTGAACCGATCTGGCGTGAGCTGGAATCCGGCGACAGCATCTACACGCCCTATCAGCGCTTCGATCTCGTCG
>Ga0182746_1001640_pt1 | contig 19279 bp, 15 predicted proteins | sample eDN3rd30CBELigOP_FD_128881 | JGI IMG/M metagenome (GOLD analysis project Ga0182746, IMG submission 128881) | Enriched Organic Plus compost microbial communities from Emeryville, California, USA - eDNA 3rd pass 30_C BE-Lig OP (version 2) (version 2) ... | reverse complement strand
TCGAAGATCATGCACGACATCGACGAGGGCATCCGCTACGACGTCACGCTGGAAGGCGTGAAGGGCGTGAAGCTGCTCCAGGAAGGCGGCCGCATCACCGCCGCCACCTCCAGCCAGATCTGCGACGGCTCGGCCGCCATGCTCGTCGTCAACGAGAAGGCGCTGAAGGAGCACAATCTGACCCCGATCGCCCGCGTGCACCACCTCACCGTGGTTGGCGGCGATCCGGTGATCATGCTTGAGGCCCCGATCGAGGCGACCCGCGTCGCCCTGAAGAAGGCTGGCATGTCGATCAACGACATCGACCTGTACGAAGTGAACGAAGCCTTCGCGTCCGTGCCGATGGCGTGGCTGAAGGAACTGGGCGCCGACCCGGAGCGCCTGAACGTCAACGGCGGCGCCATCGCCCTGGGCCACCCGCTCGGCGGCTCCGGCGCCAAGCTGATGACCACGCTGCTGCATGCCCTTCAGGCCCGCGGCAAGCGCTACGGCCTGCAGACCATGTGTGAAGGCGGCGGCCTCGCCAACGTCACCATCGTCGAGCGCCTCTGATCTCATCCACCCCTGATGGATGATGCGGGACGCCGGAGATATCCGGCGTCCTTTATTTTTATCAGCATCTTGCAGCCAATTCATCAACCATTCAATCAGCACGCGAGATTGGCGACAAACCGCCCCGGATACAGGCTCCATGCCGGTTCGATGAATTCGCGACATTACGCGTAAGCTCAAAAACCAAGTGTAATTTATTGATTTTTATCCATAAAAACTCATGACGATTCAAATATCCCGCCAACTGCCTGCGCGCCGCGCTTGACCTGCGGCCATTCCGCCCCGCCAATGACAACCAATAAAACGGGAGGAAGCCAGTCATGTCGCCAACGCCGGCCGTCAATCGCCAGATTCTCTTGCTCGAGAAGCCATCCGGAAAATTGGCGCCTCATCACTTCAGGCTGGTCGATGGCGAGGTTCCCAGCCCCGAAAACGGCGAGGCGCTGCTGCGCGTACTGCTCGTTTCGCTCGACGCCGCCAATCGCGCGTGGATTCAGGCGGCCACCTATCGCTCCGAATTGGGCGCCGGCGCGGTCATGGCCGGCGGCGCCCTCGCCGAGGTGATCGAATCGCGCGCCGACGGCTTCAAACCCGGCGACCTGGTCTTTGCCGACACCGGCTGGCAGGAATATGCCGCCGTTCCGGCCGGCGCCCTGACCAGGCTGGAGCGGGCGGAACCGCTCAGCCACCTCATCAGCCTCTACACCACCCCCGGCCTCACCGCTTATTTCGGCCTGCTCAAGGTGGGTCAGGCGAAGGCCGGCGAAACAGTCGTCGTCTCCGCCGCCGCCGGCTCGGTGGGCTCGCTCGTCGGCCAGATCGCGAAGATCACGGGATGCCGGGTTGTCGGCGTGGCTGGCGGGGCGGAGAAGTGCGACTGGCTGGTGCGTGAACTCGGCTTTGATGCGGCGGTCGACTACAAGGCCGGTGACTTCCACAAGGCCCTGAAAGCCGCGACGCCAGACGGCGTCGACGTGTATTTCGACAATGTCGGCGGCGACGTGCTGGAAGCCATGCTGTTCCGCATGAACGAGCGCGGCCGCATCGTCTGCTGCGGCGCGGTTTCCCAGTATGATACGGCCACGCCGCGCGGCGTGCGCGGCGTTCCCGGTCTGATCGTCGTCCGGCGCCTGCGCATGGAAGGCTTTATTGTCCACGATTTCCAGGACGAGGCGTCCACCGCCCTCGCCGACCTGCGCGCCTGGGCGACCTCGGGCCAGCTCAAGGTTCAGGAGGACATCATAGATGGCCTTGAGAATCTGCCGGCCGCCCTCATCGGGCTGTTGGCTGGCGAGAATCGCGGCAAACGTATGGTGCGGGTGGCAACCTGAGCCCCACGGGATCGGTCGCGTCAGCCGGCCTGCCCCGCGTCCCTGAACTTCGGGGATATGGGGTAAAACGCCGGTCGGCGCGGCCATAAATTTTGGCCGGTCATCGGGTTGACGCATTTTTCCTCAGGAACGTGGTATCCACGTCGGAGGAGAAATGTTCCGGGAAGGCTCATGCGCCGACGTAGCGTTCTGATTCTGGCAGCCGTCGGCCTGGCGGCCATTGGCGTCGGCATGGCGCCGTGGACACTTGCCGACGACCACGCCACGCGGCAGATCAGCAAATATGTCAATGCGCTCACCGGCCTGAGGCTGGAGGTCAGGGGCGCTGTCACGCTCGCCGTGCTTCCCGCCCCGCGAATCAAATTTGACGATATCGTCCTGTCGACGGCGGATGGGACCACAAAGGTCGTGGCCCGGCAGTTGCGCGGCCAGCTGCAACTCGCGCCTCTGCTCTCCGGCCGCTTCGTGCTTGCGGATACGGCCCTGGTTGACCCCGTGGCCCGCGCAGGCGATGCACGGATTTCCGGCGAACGCGTATGGAATGGCCTGCTGGCCCAGTTCGCCGGCATTTACCGGCGCGCCAGCAGCGGAGCGCCCCATCTCAATCGCCTGACGGTGATCGGCGGGACGGTCACGGATGCGGGCGGAGAACGCCCGCTGGCCGGGAACATCAACGCCACGCTTGCCTGGTCATCGCCGGACGCCGCCCTGTCGTTGTCCGGCAATGCCATCTTCAACGGCCAGCCCGTCCAGTTCAGCCTGGGAGGCCTCACGCCGCGCGCCATCGCTGGCGGCGGCGACACCGACCTGACCGTCCGGCTCGCCAGCGAGCCGCTCAATATTGACCTGCGCGGCGCGCTCACGGACGGCGGCCGCCGTTTCGACGGCAAGACCAGACTCACCGCGGCCAGCATCTCCCGGATGGACGAGTGGTTAGACCTGCGTTTGCCCCTGACCGGGGTGGCGACAGCCCTCGCGATCGACGCGACCTGTAGCCTGACGGCGCGGGGCATGGCGCTCACCTCGGCCACGGTCGACATCAACGACAGTGTGCTTGAGGGCGCCCTCAGCCTGCGTGGCGTGGAAAATGGATGGAGCCTCGGCGGCACGCTGGCGACGGACGATCTCGACCTGAGTCAGGCGCCGGGGCTGGCGCGGCAACTGGGCGCCGTCATGACCTCGCCAGAACGCTGGCGCGCCTGGGATATCGATCTGAGGGTCTCGGCCGGGCGCCTGCAACTCCCCGACGCCCCCACCGTCAGCAACGCCGCCGCCAGCCTGCTGTTGCGCAATGGCAGGCTGGAAGCTGTTCTGGGCATGGCGGAAACGCTTGGCGGCCGCGTGAAAGGGCGGATGACCATCATTCCCGCCAGCAGCAATGGCGTGGAAATACGCGCCCAGGCTTCTGGCGACAGCCTCGCCGCCAGCCAGCTATCCACCTGGCTTACCGGATCAGAGCGCATCAGCGGCAACCTGTCCGGCGCCTTCACGCTGGAAACGCGCGGCGCGACAATGGCGGAACTGCGCCTGCGCATGGATGGGCGTGGCCATGTGCAGACAGGAGAAGGCGAATTGTCCGGGATCAGCCTCACTGACCTGGCGAGCCAGAAGAACGGCCCCGTGGAACTGGCCAGAATGCGCGGCAAAACCAGATTCTCCAGCCTCCGCGCCAACTGGTCGCTGACCGGCGGCCACGTCATGATCGACGAGGCGCAGATCCAGGGAGCCGCCGGCAACCTGCGCCTCGCCGGCAGCATGAACGCGGACGGCGTTCTGGCGCTGGATGGCGACCTGACGACTGGCGCGGGCCCCGAAGCCGCTAAGCAAGCCGCCCGGTTTCAGCTTTCGGGCCCATGGCAGGCGCCCATCATTACGCCCCGCCCCCCGGCCGCCGACAGCGCGAAACCCCGCTCTCCCTGAACCATGGCGGCAACCCTGCCGTCGATCGCATGGCGTCCCCCCCACAACGGGATCGCGCGGCCTCCGCGCCGTTGCCAGCGGCCTTCAGGTCATTGCATGCGGCCGCATGCCGGAACGTCGCCCCGGTTTGGTTGATTGGAGGGGCCTGCAGCGCAGCCAGAACGCAACGCTAGCCAAACTCGTTGACGTAAAGGCGTCCGGAGTTTTTTCCTGGGGCGGCATGGACCTGGGAGATGCCATCGGCAGGAACAAACCATGCCTGCCGCGCTCCAACCTCGATTTCCTGGCGGACGCCGTCAACGTTCTCCAGGCAGATCGTGCAATCCTGCGTGGCGAATAACCGCAAAAACATCGAGAGCGGGCGCACATTGGCGGGCTCGGACCCATTGGCGCCAATCCGGATTGTGTGACTCCGCAAAACGCTCAGATGGCGGATCAGGTGCAGGGGGCTTTCAAACGATGGCCACAAGACAACGCTCCTCCTTGCTATTGCTAAAGCATGTTTCAGGCAATCGGGCGGGGGCGCGGCGCCATGGCGCCGGAGAGGACAGAACGCCGTTCAACGCGGAGCGCTGACCGCTCGATGGCGGCGGCGCCCCGATAACGGGCGTCCATATTCCTTCCTGGGAAATGCCGGGAATCCCTCTTCAGGCGCCTTCCGCGCCTGCTACAGGTCCGCGGAACCCGGCGTCCGCCTCAGCTGTGAAAGCGCTCGGTGTCTTCGGCCTGCACCACCACCATGGGGGTTCGGGCGCCGTTGCGGCGGGACGCGCCGCCATTGTCCGCTGCCCGGCCGGCCTTCTCGTCGGCCGCGCCAGCCGCCAGATCCGCATCAACCGCCAGGTCAGGGCCATCTTCCGCCAGGTCCAGCTCATCGCGGGTAATGATCCGCGCCGCCACCGGCAGCCTGGCCTGCTCGTCACGCGTCTCATGCGCGCCGGCATCCTGGACGCCGCCAGGGCGCATCCGCGCGATCTCCTGCCGGAGATTGTCGATGGTGCTGCGCGCCGCCTCCAGCGAGCCATCAGCCATCTGCCTGCTGCTGCGCTCATGCGCCACCTGGGCGTTCAGTTCCGCGACATGGGACTGGAACTGCTGTTCGGAGACACGCATCGTTTCCTTCAGGTGGGACAGTTCCTCCGTCAGCGATATCAGCTTCTGCTTGGCGACTTCATGCTCGCGCTCCCGGGTTTTCAGACTTGCAACCAGGGCATGGCTTCTTTCGGCAAGACGCGCGTTGATCTCGCTAGTTTCGCGCGCCAGCCTGTCGGCGCGGTCCCGCTCGCGGCGCGTGTCTTCGACGCGTTTTTCAAGTGAAGTTTTCTCCAGGGTAACCTGCAGCACCTGGCGCTGGGCGGCTGAATGCTCTTCGGTTCGGGTCCCGATTTCCTCCCGCGCCTGCGCAAGCAGGTTTTCGGTGACCTGCAAACGCGAGGCCATGGCTTCCAGCCGGTTGGTGGTCGAGCCTGAGGTCGCCCGCGTGGTTTCCAGCGCCTCGCGCAGTTCCTCTTCAGCCGATTTGTGTTTTCGCTCGGCCTCGGTCAGGGCGTTTTCCAGCTCCTTGCGCCGTTCGGCCGCCTGCTCCAGCGCCAGTTGCGCCGCCGCGTGCTCCCGGTCCCGGCGCGCCAGGGTCCGGTTCAGGTTCTCCAGACTTTCCTGTAGCGCCCGGACCTCCTCGCTCAACACGGCGTTCTGCTGCAGTTCTTTCTTGAGAGACGCGTCCAGCGCGCTGATCTGTGACTGCTGCTCTTCAAACTTGTCCCGGTAGAAGGCGACCTTGTCTTCTGCGTCGCTGGCCCTGGTCAGGGCGTCGGCAAGATCGCCGCGCAACTGCCCGGCTTCCCCCTGCAATGCGGCGTGCTCGCGTTTGGCGTCCGCCAGTTCGCCGCCCAGCCCCTGAACATTGTGTTGCAGATTGTCCAGGGAGGTTTCCAGGTGTAGCCGGGCCTGTTTGTGGCCGTGCGCCTCTTCCTGCAGCCTTGCGAATTCCTGCCGCAAACGCGTGTGTTGCTCCCGCTCCGCTTCAAGTTCTCCCTGCGCCGCCTCGGACGCCAACCGCACCCGCTGGTGGTCGGACAACAGCTGCACAACGGAGCGCTCAAGCCCCTCCAGGGTCTCCCCGGCCTGACGGAGAACCAGATGCCGCTGGGACAGATCAGCAAGCTGGGCCCGGATGACCTCCTGGGCGCGTCCCGCCGCCTCATGGGTCGCCGCGACCGCCCTGGCGTCATCCCCTGCGCCGGAATCCGTCTCCGGGAATGGGACCGTCGCTTCGTTCACCCGGTCCGCATGTCGGCGCCAGCCGCTCGTCCGAAAGTTGAACATCGCTCACCTCGTCGTCTGCGCTGCTGCACGACGATGAAAGTATCAAAAGAATAACTGATTTTTTCAAGTATTATTCTTGAGGTATTCATTAAAAATACTTCTGATGATTATCGGAAAAAATGTGTATACTTTATATATTTGATGCCGCACGCACGCTCACGCGCGCCCGGTCTGCAGCGGCGGCCGGCCTATGTTTCACGGCAAGGTCAGAGCGGGAAAAAGCGGATGGTCCGGGATCAGCGCAACGCGGGTTTCCTGCGTCGCATCAGTAAAAACGCGACGGCGAGCCCCACGACCACCAGCGCGATCAACACGGACGAGGCGGCGTTTATCTCGGGCGTCACGCCAAGGCGCACCTGGCTGTAGATTCGCATGGGCAGCGTCGTGGCGCCTGGGCCGGAAACAAAACTGGCGATGACCAGGTCGTCCATGGACATGGTGAAAGCCAGCAGAAAGGCCGCGGCCATGGAAGGCGCGATCAGCGGCGCGGTGACCAGGAAGAACGCGCGCGCCGGCGTCGCTCCCAGATCCATGGCCGCTTCTTCCAGGCTGGTGTCGAAACCGGCGAGCCGCGCCCGGATAATGACCATGGCGAAACACATGCTGACCGTCGTGTGCGCGATCACCACGGTCCAGAAACCCCGGTCCACGCCCAGGCCCACGAACAGCAGCAACAGCGCGAGGCCGATCATCACCTCCGGCATCACCAGCGGCGCATAGGCCATGCCGGTGAAGGCCGTCCGCCCCGCGAAACGCCCGTGCCGGGTCAACGTCAGCGCCGCCATGGTTCCCAGAACCGTCGCCAGCGCGGCGGAAACAAGGGCGATGCGGATGCTGACCCAGGCCGCTTCCATCAGCGGCGCGTTACTGAACAACGCCGTATACCAGCGCAGCGAAAACCCGCCCCAGACCGTGACAAGGCGCGAATCGTTGAACGACCACAACACCAGGATCACAATGGGCGCATACAGAAAAAACAGGCCGCCCCCGAGAACCAGCGGCGACGCCGCGCGACGCAAGGCCGTCATTGCCCCGCCTCCCCGTCAGCAGCCCGGTCTTCGAGCCGTCGCCAGGCCAGAATCGGCGCCAGCAAAACCGCCAGCAGCACCACAGCGATGGCCGACGCCATCGGCCAGTCGCGGTTGCTGAAAAACTCACTCCACAGGGTGCGGCCAATCATCAGCGTGTCCGAGCCGCCGAGCAGATCGGGGATCACGAACTCGCCCATCATCGGGATGAAGCAAAGCAAGGCTCCAGCCGCGATGCCCGGCGCCGCCAGGGGCAACGTGACGCTCCAGAATGCCCGCGCCGGCGTGGCGCCCAGATCCTGCGCCGCCTCCAGAAGACTGTGATCCATCTTGACCAGCGTGGCGTAGAGCGGCAGCACCATGAACGGCAGATAGGAATAAACGAGGCCGATCATCACCGCGACGCCGGTGTTCATGATCTGCAACGGCGCGGAAATCAGGCCGAGCCAGAGCAACGCCGCATTCAGCAGACCTTCCGGCTTCAGAATGCCGATCCAGGCGTAAACCCGGATCAGGAAACTGGTCCAGAACGGCAGGATCACCAGCAGCAGCAGCAGCTCCCGCCGCCCCTCCGGCTGACGCGCCAGAACATGGGCGATCGGGAAGCCGACGAGCAGCAGCAGCACGGTCGCGGCGCTGGCGTATTGCAGCGAGGTCAGCGCCGAGGCGACATACAGGGGGTCGGACAGCAACAGGGCGTAGTTGTCCAGCCGCAAGCCTTGCAACGCGGCCCAGACGCCGGCGAGCCCCTCGCTCCAGTCGATAACGGGACGATAGGGCGGCTGCGCCGTGGCCGCCTCCGAAAACCCAAGACGCAGCACCAGCAGAAACGGCGCGGCGAAGAACAGCGTCAGCCAGATCGCCGGAGCCCAGCGCACGAGACGCTGCGCGCCCGGCGCGCGATAGCCGCGCCGGCTCACGGGCGGGCCTCATGCGGGCGGCGGCCAGCCAATGGCGCGGACGGATCGTGATCTGGAAACAGCGTCATGCGGCGCCACCCGGAGATATGCGATGAACGGAAACCAGGGCGGGCTTCACCCTGTTCATGAAACCATCGCGGGTTCAACCAGACCTTCCGGCGCTGGCGAATATCCCGCCGCGACGGAAGAACGGAACCGGCGACCTTGCTGGAAATCCCCAGGTCAACCGGTCAGAATCACCGCCGCATCCGGGGCAAAGCTCGCGAACACGGTTTCTTCCCAGGTTACCGGCTCGGCCACGCGCCGCGACACGTTCGCCCGCGAAGTCTTGAGGGTTTCGCCGCCGGCGAGTTTCAGCACATAGGTTGTCCAGTCGCCCAGATAGCCAATGTCCCAGACTTCGCCTGAAATGACGTTGACAGCGTCCGCGGGCCGGGCGCGATCAATGCGGATCTTTTCCGGTCGCACGGCGACGGCCACCTGCTGTCCTGCGGTCAACATCGCGTCCGAGGCCACGAGAACCTCGCCGCCCGTCGCCGGGCAGGCAATGCGCCACAGATCGTCCATCCGGCCCACAGCCACGCCTTCAAGCAGGTTCACGTCGCCGATGAAATCGGCCACGTAACGGTTAGCCGGCTCCTCATAAATGCGGCCGGGCGTATCAAGCTGGGCGATGCGGCCATGGTTCATCACCGCGATGCGGTCGGCCATCACCATGGCCTCTTCCTGGTCATGGGTGACCACCAGGAAGGTCGCGCCCAGTTCCTCCTGAATGTCCATCAGCTCGAACTGGGTTTCTTCCCGCAGCTTCCTGTCCAGCGCGCCCAGGGGTTCGTCGAGCAACAGCACCTGCGGCCGGCGCGCCAGGGCCCTGGCCAGGGCGACGCGCTGGCGCTGGCCGCCGGAAAGCTGGTGTGGCTTGCGCCGGGCCAGCGGCGCCAGTTGCACCATGGCCAGCATTTCATCGACGCGGGTCTGGATGTCGGCCTTCGGCAGCCCAAGCTGGCGCAGGCCAAAGGCGATATTCTGGGCCACGCTCATGTGCGGGAACAGCGCATAGCTCTGGAACATCATGTTCACCGGCCGGCTGTGCGGTGGAATCCCGGCCTGGTCGACGCCATCCAGCAGGATGCGACCAGCGTCGGGTTGTTCGAAACCGGCCAGCATGCGCATCAGCGTGCTCTTGCCGCAACCGGACGGCCCCAGCAGGCAAAAGAATTCGCCGCGGTAGATCGACAGGTCGAGGTTGTCGATGGCGACGGCGTCGCCAAAACGCTTGCACACGCCTTCAAAACGGATGACAGGCGCGGCGGCCGGATCAGCCCAGGGCGCGAAATCACGCCGTACGGCGCCCAGCCCTGCCCGACCCGGCTTGCCCATCCGCTCCTTCACGGGGCGCGCCTCTTTCGCGGAACGGGCCGCGCCTGCGACGCCATCGCCACGCAGTCTGTCACTCATGCCCCCGCCTCCGCCAGCCACGCCGCGCCTTTCGCGAATCGCCGCGCCAACCTGTCCGGGAGTTACTGGCGCGCCGCAGCTTCATCCATATCGACGACACGCCCGTCAAGCAGCGTCAGCCGCCGGTCCATGCGCGCCGCCAGCGACAGGTTGTGGGTGGCGATCAACGCCGCCAGGCCCGTCGCCCGCACCAGCGTCACCAACGTGCCGAACACGTGCTCGGCCGTCTCCGGGTCCAGGTTGCCGGTCGGCTCATCGGCCAGCAACACGTGCGGCGCGTTGGCCACCGCGCGGGCAAGCGCCACGCGCTGCTGCTCGCCGCCGGACATTTCGGCCGGCCTGTGCCTCAGCCGCTCGCCAAGGCCCAGGAAGCCAAGAAGTTCGCCAGCGCGACGCTCCGCCTCCCGCTGCTTCAGGCCAGCGACGAGTTGCGGCAGCACGACGTTTTCCAGCGCCGAGAATTCGGGCAACAGGTGGTGCGACTGGTAGACGAAGCCGATGTGCGTGCGGCGCAGTGACGTGCGCCCCCGGTCATCAAGCAACGAGGTTGGTTCGCCGCCCACGTAGATTTCACCCGCGTCGGGCTTTTCCAGCAATCCGGCGACATGCAGCAGCGTTGACTTGCCTGTGCCGGAGGGCGCCACCAGCGCCACGATTTCGCCCGGCCAGATCGCCAGTTCGGCGCCCCGCAGGATGTCCAGGGAACGCTCGCCCTGGGCATAGCTGCGCATGATGCCGGTCAGATAAAGCGCGGGAGGCTCATTCATGGCCGTGCTCCAGGATCAGCCGTAGCGGAGGGTTTCGACAGGGTCGAGCCGGGCGGCGCGCCAGCTTGGATAAAGCGTGGCCAGCAACGACAGCACGAATGCGGTGATGACGATGATCGCGACCTCGACCGGATCAACCACCGCCGGCAGCCGGCTCAGAAAATAAAGTTCCGCCGGGAACATGTTGGAGTTCATCGCCCGGTTCAGGAACGTGCGGATCGCCTCCACGTTCCACGCCAGGGTTACCCCAAGGATGGCGCCGGTCACGGTGCCGACAACGCCGATCGCCGCGCCGGTGATCAGGAAGATGCGCATGACCGCGCCCCGCGTCATGCCCATGGTGCGCAGAATGGCGATGTCCTGGGCCTTGTCCTTCACCAGCATGATGAGGCCCGACACGATGTTCAGCGCCGCCACCAGCACAATCAGCAGCAGAATGAGGAACATGACGTTCCGCTCCACCTGCAGCGCGTTGAAGAAGGTCTGGTTACGGATGCGCCAGTCGCTCAGCATGACCGGCCGCCCGATATTGGCGTCGATCACATCGCGGGCGGCGTCGACCGCGTCAGCGTTCTTGAGGAACACCTCGATGACGCTGACCTCGTCGCCCTTGTTGAAATAGGCCTGGGCCTCGGCCAGCGGCATATAGACGAAGCTGGCGTCGAATTCCGACATGCCAATCTCGAAAATCGCCGTAACCGTATAGGATTTGATCCGCGGCGCCGTGCCGAACGGCGTTGAGGCGCCCTGGGGCGCCACCAGGGTCAGGGTGTCGCCAGCGTGCAGGCCGAGGTTCATCGCCAGCCGGCTGCCGATCACCACGCCCTCCTTGGCGTCAAAGCCCTCCAGCGTGCCCTCGCGAATGTTTTTGGCGATGAACGTGACCCGCGCCAGATCCTCGCCGCGCACGCCGCGCACCAGCACGCCGCTGGCCGGCCCGCCCTTCGAGGAGGCCAACGCCTGGCCCTCCACCATTGGCAACGCGAAGGAAATGCCCTTCATGGCGTCGAGACGGCGGGTCAGGTCACGGTAATCGTCCAGCGGCCTGTCGATGGGCTGGAGAAAGATGTGGCCATTGACGCCGACGATCTTCGACAACAGCTCCTGGCGAAAGCCATTCATCACCGACATGACGACGATCAGCGTCGCCACGCCAAGCATGACGCCGAGAAACGAGAAGCCGGCGATGACCGAAATGAAACCTTCCTTGCGCCGGGCGCGCAGGTAACGGCCGGCGATCAGCCACTCGAAGGCGGAAAATGGCCGGGTGGCGCGCCCTTCCGGCGGCCCCGCGAACCTGTCCTGATCCAATATGCCTGCAGGGCTGGTCATACGCTGCGCCTCCGGTGACGGATGGTGCGGCGCTTTCCCGTCGCGCCAGACCAGCCGCTGCAATTCCGGCGAACCCGCCGCCGCCATTCGCGGCCGAAATTGCGACAAATCAGAAAAGCATGGCGCTTCCGCGGGGAAACGAAGAAGCGCCATGACGTCGCGCCAGAACCGGCGCCACAGGCGCCGGGCGCGCATCCCGTGGCGATGGTCGCCGCCGGCGGGATGATGGCGCTGACATCGCGACAATAAAGCCAAATATGCTTAAAATTTGCTGAGCCAGCTCCGCGCCCGGAACGTTTCACCAGCGTCAGGCGAAGAAAGCCGCCAGGGGGGCCGGACGACTTCCATGGCGGCGACTTTCCATGGCGCCGGCTTCCACGTCAGCGCCTGGCCCTCGCCCCGTGAGCGGTTCGCCAGCAAGCCGCCGGAACGGCGGCCGGCCCTCAGCCGCAGATGCGGGCCACGGCGTCGGCCGGCGAAACCAGTTCGCGCTCGCCCGTGGCGCGGTGCTTCAGCTCCACCTGCCCGTTGGCCAGGCCCTTCGGACCCACCAGAATCTGCCAGGGCGCGCCAATGAGGTCGGCGGTGGCGAATTTGCCGCCGGCGCGCTCATCGCGATCGTCCAGCAGCACGTCGAGGCCGCGGGCGGACAGCTGCCGGTACAGGTCCTCGCAGGCCGCGGCGGTGGCGGAATCGCCCGCCTTGAGGTCGAGGATCGCCACGTTGAACGGCGCCACGGCGTCCGGCCAGATAATGCCGGCTTCGTCATGGCTGGCCTCGATCAGGGCGGCGACGAGGCGACTCGGGCCGATGCCGTAGGACCCCATGTGCACCGGACGCAACTGCCCGTCAGGTCCGGCGACGACAGCGTTCATCGGCTCGGAATACTTCGTGCCGAAATAGAAAATGTGCCCGACCTCAATGCCGCGCGCCGCAAGGCGCCTGTCCTCCGGGACGGCCGCGAACCCCGCCTCGTCGTGCATTTCTTCCGTCGCCGCGTAGAGCGAGGTCCATCGGTCAACCAGCTGCTGCAAGCCGGCGCGATCACCGAAATCCGTGTCTGCGGCGGGCGTGTCGAACGACAGATAATCGCTGTGGCAGAACACGGCGCTTTCGCCGGTGTCGGCCAGGATGATGAACTCATGGCTGAGATCGCCGCCGATCGGCCCGGTGTCGGCCTTCATCGGCACCGCCTTCAGCCCCATGCGGGCGAAGGTGCGCAGATAGGCGGTGAACATGGCGTTGTAGGAGTGGCGCGCGCCCTCCTTGTCCAGGTCGAAGGAATAAGCGTCCTTCATCAGGAACTCGCGCGAGCGCATCGTGCCGAAGCGCGGCCGGATCTCGTCCCGGAACTTCCACTGGATGTGGTACAGGTTCAGCGGCAGATCCTTGTAGGAACGCACATAGCCCCGGAAGATCTCGGTGATCATTTCCTCATTGGTGGGGCCATACAGCATCTCGCGCTCGTGGCGGTCGGTGATGCGCAGCATCTCCTTGCCATAGGCGTCGTAGCGGCCGGATTCCCGCCACAGGTCCGCCGGCTGGATGGTCGGCATCAGCAGTTCGACCGCCCCGGCCCGGTTCTGCTCCTCCCGGATGATCCCCGTCACCTTGTTGAGCACGCGCAGCCCCAGCGGCAGCCAGGCGTAAATACCCGCCGTTTCCTGGCGGATCATGCCGGCGCGCAGCATCAGCCGGTGCGAGACAATCTCGGCTTCCTTGGGGTTCTCCTTCAGGATCGGAAGGAAATAACGGCTGAGGCGCATGACGGCTCCGGACAGGCTGGAACGGGGGAATCGCAGGGAAGATCACACGCGCGCGGCGCGCAAGACAAGCGCCAGCAACGCAATGACCATACATGATTTGCCGTGACGCGCCGGCCGGCGTCTCAGGGCCACATTCTTTGCGCCCGTCGCGAACCAATCCGGCCCTGGCGCGAAACGCGGCTCAGAACGACAGATACGGATACGCGCCATACAGGCAGGCAAACAGCACGGCGGAAACAACGGTCGTCCACAGCACCTTCCACCACAGCAGCGGCCGCGCCGGCGCGCCAGGCTCCGAGCCCTCCACCACCTCGCCGCTTTCATGCTGGCTGCGCACGCCAAACGGCAGGATCGCGAACAGGGTGATCCACCACATCACGAAATAAATGGCGATGGACAGGGTCAGGTTCATGCCGGCAACGGTTTCCTGTTCAGGAGCATGTTCAGCCTTGGGGCGACATGCCCGGGAGGGTTTTCGGGCGAGTCGACCCGGATTTAACCACGCAGCAGGACACAAAATCCGCCCTGATATGGCGCATGACTGCGGGCGCTCCCAGGAAAACCACTGGTGGAGCGCCCGGAGCGTATAGGGGGGGCGGAAGGCGTCGCGCGCGGCGAAACCTCCGCCTGCCCCGGCCGGGTCAGACCTGTTCGAGCTCGACCAGCGTGCCGCAGAAATCCTTCGGATGCAGGAACAGCACCGGCTTGCCGTGCGCGCCGATCTTCGGCTCGCCGCCGCCAAGCACGCGGGCGCCCCTGGCCACCAGCTGGTCACGGGCGGCGATGATGTCCTCCACCTCGTAGCAGACGTGATGGATGCCGCCGTCGGGATTCTTGTCGACGAACTTCTGGATGGTCGAATCGTCGCCCAGCGGCTCCAGCAGCTCGATCTTGGTGTTCGGCAGTTCGACGAAGACCGTGTAAACGCCGTGCTCCGGCTGGGGCACCTTGGCGGAAACCGTCGCACCGAGCGTTTCCTTGTAAACGCGCGTCGCCGCTTCAATGTCCTTGACGGCAATCGCCACGTGATTCAGCCGACCGATCATGATGTTCTCTCCCTGACTGCGGCGTTCCGGCGGACAATGGATGCGCCGCCAGAACGCGCCAAAACAGAATGCCGGAACGGGTTGCTGATCCGGCGTGACCAGCAACCAGCGCAGGCGACGCCCACGGGCGTTCGTGAAATACCGGTGCGCATCCCATGCCAGGCATCGCCTGTCCATGCGGCCAGTTGGCGCCCACAGCGGCGGCATGGACGACGCCCGGGCGCGGCGCGCTGAAGGGAAATCCATCCCTGCTTTCCAGACCCGGCGGGGTCGTCCCGGCCTGGCGGCGCCGGCCAAATGCGGAACGTCAGGTCAGACGCCGACGATCATCACCTGGCAAATCGGCTTCTTGCCCCAGATGTTGCGCAGCTCATTGCGCACCGCCCGCTCGACAGCGCTGGCGAACGCGCTGGAATCACGCCGTTTGCGCGGCGGGAAATTGTCGATGGTTTCGTCGACGATCTCGCCGATCAGCCCCGCCAGTTCCTCGCCCTGGGACGATCTGGCCGGCACGCCAGCGATCTGGATCTCGGCTTCGCCAATGACATTGCCGCCATCATCCACCGCGATGGCGACCGACACCACGCCGGCGAACGACAGCCGCCGGCGCTCGGCGATCGCCGGCTCGGTGGACGGAACGACAATGTCGCCGTCCTTGTACTGCACGCCGGATGGGATCTTGCCCACGACGCCCGCGTTGCCTTCAGCGATCGCCACCACGTCGCCGTTCAGGGCGCGGATAACCGTCGGCACGCCCTGGGCCCGGGCGAAAGCGGCGTGCTCCGTGAGGTGCAGCGGCTCGCCATGGGCCGGAATGGCGATCTTTGGACGAATCCAGCTGTAAAGCTGCTCCAGCTCCCCGCGCCGCGGGTGACCCGAGACGTGGACCAGATGATCGCGGTCGGTCAGAACCTCCACGTCCTTCAGCATCAGCCTGTTGATAATTTCACCCACCGCGCGTTCATTGCCCGGAATGGTGCGCGAGGAGAAAATCACCCGGTCGCCGGGAGAGATTTTCAGCGCCGGGTGATCGTCGCGGGCAATGCGCGACATGGCGGCGCGCGGCTCGCCCTGGCTGCCGGTCAGCAGCGCCACCACCTTGTTGCGCGGCAGGCGCGCCAGTGCATCCGGCGCGCGGAACGGCGGCAGACCGCTGAGATAGCCGCATTCGTCCGCCACCTGGATCACCCGGTCCATACCGCGGCCAACCACCACCACTTCACGACCGCACGCCGCCGCAGCCTCCGCCACCGAGCGGATGCGCGCCACGTTGGAGGCAAAGGCCGTGACGCAAACACGGTTGCTGGCGCCGGCGATCAGGTCCTTCAGGGTATGGGAAACATCCGCCTCGCTGGGGCTGGAGCCGGCGCGGACCACATTGGTGGAATCGCACACCAGGGCCAGCACGCCCTCATCGCCAATCGCCTTCAGACGCTCCACATCCGTGGCGCGCCCAACCACCGGCGTGGCGTCCAGCTTCCAGTCGCCGGTATGCAGCACCGTGCCGGCGGGCGTGCGAATGCAGAGCGCGTTCGCTTCCGGGATCGAATGCGACACCGGCACGAACTCGATGCTGAACGGCCCCAGGGTCAGGACGCCGCCCTGCTTCACCTCGCGCAGCGGAATTTTGGGCGCATTGAACTCCGACAGCCGGCGCGCCTCCAGCAGACCCAGCGAGAAGCGCGTGCCATAGACCGGCACGCCAAGCTGGGGCCACAACTGGGCGATGGCGCCGATGTGGTCCTCGTGGGCGTGCGTCACCACCAGGCCAAGCAGATTCTTGCGGATTGACTGGATGAACTGCAGATCCGGATACACCAGATCGATCCCGGGGGTTGCGTCGGCCTGGGCAAAACTCACCCCCAGGTCCACCAGAATCCACTGCCGGTTCTTGCGCGGCCCAAAACCGTACAGGGCCGCGTTCATGCCAATCTCGCCAAGCCCGCCAAGCGGCGCAAAAACGAGTTCCTCAACCGGCTGTGTCATGTGCATCAAATCCTTGCAGCGTTCCGCGACGCCCCGACTTGCGGGCGCGCAGCCGCAGCTTCCCCCCTGAATGAACCTACGTCGCCAAAATGGACGTCGCCGGCGGTAATGGTCCGCGCCTCGCCCGTGGGCAGGCGCACGACCAGTTGCCCGGCCGCGTCGATCGTCTCAAACACGCCGCGGATGACTTCATCGCCAAACTGGATGGCGACCGGGCCGCCAACGCCATGCGCCCTGGCCAGCCACGCATCCCGGATGCGCGCCATGCCGCGCGCGTTATCCCATAACGCGAAATATTCCAGCCATGTAGCTGACAATGCTTCAAAAAGCGAAGCTGCATTCACGTGCGCGCCCGCCTGTTGCAACGACGCCACGGCGTAAGGCGCGCCTTCCGGCGCCGCCGTCACATTGACGCCAATGCCAATCACCACCACCCGCCGTCCGCGCGGAAGCACCTCGCTCTCCAGCAACATGCCGGACGCCTTGCCGCCATTGATCAGCAAATCATTGGGCCATTTGACCCTGAGCCCATCGACGAGGTGCGGCGCGCAAATTCGCACCGCTTCGTGCAGCGCAACGCCAGCAACGAAGCCGATGGTCGCGGTCATGCCGGGCTCACACTGGGGCTCAACCAGCAGCGACGCCGCCAGATTGCCGCGTGGACCTTCCCAGCTGCGGCCGCGCCGGCCGCGCCCGCCGCGCTGGTGCGCCGTCACCACCCACAGATTGGCTTCAGCTCCCGCGCGCCCCCGCTCCATGGCGTCCGTATTCGTCGAGCCTTCCACGACGTCGAAGGCCAGAAGCCTGTAGCCGGCCGCTTCGGCCTGGGGCGCGAGTGAAAACCGCATGTATATTGACGCCCCTTCCGGCTTGCGCGGCGTTTCATGCCCGCGTTTCAACGGGGCATGGCGACTGGCGCGCCTCCCTGGCCCCCGCGGCCATGAGCCGCCGCGCCCGCCCGCAAGGCGGAGCTTACAGCGACCATGACCCCGAATAATCCCAAATAGCCTTTTGTGTATGCCAGAGCCATCCCGTCAACGCTACTTCTGTATTCCATCTCCTGACAGGCAAACCCTGGCGCGAAGCACAAGCGACCGCTCTGCGCATAAAAAAGCGCGACGTCCGCGACGCCGCGCTTTCCGATCCCGGGGATGTCAGGCTTCCTGTCCGGCCAGCGCCGTCTCAGAACAGGGTTTTCGCCGCGGCGACCGCCACCACGTTCAGCAGCGCCGGGGCCACGAAATAGCCAACGGTGACAATGCTTGACAGGGCAAGCACCAGCTTCGCCGCGCCCGGCATCGGGTCCAGCGCCTCCTTCGGCTCGTCGAAGAACATCACCTTGACGATGCGCAGGTAGTAAAAGGCGCCGACCACGCTGGTCAGGATGCCGAACACCGCCAGCAGCGTCAGCTTGGCCTGGATGGCGGCCGCGAACACGTAGAACTTGGCGAAGAAGCCCGCCAGCGGCGGAATGCCGGCCAGCGAGAACATCAGCAGGGCGAACAGATAGGCCATCGCCGGGTGCTGCTTCGACAGCCCGGCCAGATCGCTGATCGCCTCCACCGGCTGACCATTACGGCGCATGGAGACGATGCAGGCGAACACGCCCAGGGTCATCGCCACATAGATCGCCATATACAACAGCACGCCATAGACGCCCTGCTCCGTGCCGGCGGCAAGCCCCACCAGGGCGAAGCCCATGTGGCCGATCGACGAATAGGCCATCAGGCGCTTGATGTTGTGCTGACCAATGGCCGCGAACGCGCCAAGCGCCATCGAGGCGAACGACACGAACACGATGATCTGCTGCCACTGGGCGGTGATGCCCGGGAAGGCGCCGACCAGCACGCGCACGGTGATGGCCACGGCGGCGACCTTGGGGGCGCTGGCGAGAAACGCGGTGACCGGGGTCGGCGCGCCTTCGTAAACGTCCGGCGTCCACATGTGGAACGGCACGGCGCTCATCTTGAACGCAAGGCCGGCGGCAAGGAAAGCCAGGCCGAAAATCACGCCGCTATGGGGCGCGCCGGTGACGGCGGCGGCAATGCCGGCGAACGACACCGTGCCGGTGAAACCATAGATCAGCGAAGCGCCGTACAGCAGCATGCCGGAGGACAGGGCGCCGAGCACAAAGTACTTCAGGCCAGCTTCCGTCGAGCGGGTGCTGTCGCGGTCGAAGGCGCAAATGACGTAGATCGCCAGCGACTGCAGCTCCAGGCCAATATACAGCGCGATCAGGTCGCCGGCAGAGATCATCACCATCATGCCGGTGACGGAGAGCAGCACCAGCACCGGATATTCGAAGGCGCTCAGGCGACGCTGGCGGAAGTCGTCAAACGACAGCATCAGCGCGCCGGCGGCGCCAATCAGCGCCAGCACCTTCATGAAGCGACCGAAGCCGTCAACGACGAAGGCGCCGTTGAATGCGATGGTCCGCCCCTCTGGCTGCATCGCAACCAGGGCTCCCGCGACGATCAGCAACAGCAACGTCATGCCATTGACAAAGGCCGTCGACCGGGGGCCCGCGAAGGCCCCAATGAGCAGCAGCGCAAGCGCGCCCCCCGCGAGCAACAGCTCGGGCAGGAACAACGGAAGCGCTGGAAAAATCGCTGCGGCGGTCATGCTTGCCTCAATGGATCGCGAGCGCGGCCGTTTTCACGGCGGAGAGCGCTGCCTGGGTGTGCTTGAGAAGTTCGGCGGTCGGCGCGGCGAACACGTCGAGGATCTGGCCCGGCTGCACGCCATACCAGATGATCAGCAGGATCAGCGGGACGAAGATCACCACCTCGCGCACGTCGAGATCGGTCATCTTGCGCAGGGAGTCCTTCTCCATCGGACCGAACACCAC
>Ga0182746_1001638_pt1 | contig 19302 bp, 20 predicted proteins | sample eDN3rd30CBELigOP_FD_128881 | JGI IMG/M metagenome (GOLD analysis project Ga0182746, IMG submission 128881) | Enriched Organic Plus compost microbial communities from Emeryville, California, USA - eDNA 3rd pass 30_C BE-Lig OP (version 2) (version 2) ... | reverse complement strand
GGCTTGGGCATGAAAGTGGCCGTCTTGCCGTACACGTGCGCCACGTTATGGATGGTGTACTTCATGATCTGGGTCCAGTCGGCCCGCTCGACCAGCGTGCTGAACCGGGTGCCGATCTCCAACTGGCCGGGACCCGCGACTTCGTGGTGATGCACTTCCACGGGAACGCCCTGCTGCTCGAGCAGCAGGCACATTTCGGAGCGCATGTCCTGGAAAGAGTCGACTGGGGGGACCGGGACGTAGCCGCCCTTGACCGAGGGGCGATGGCCCAGATTGCCGCCCTCCAGCTCCAGGCCGCGGGACCAGGAAGCTTCTTCAGACTTGATTTTGACAAAGCAGCCCGAGGCGTCGTCGTTCCAGGTGATACCGTCGAAAACGAAGAACTCGGGCTCCGGACCGAAGTAAGCCGTGTCGCCCAGACCGCTCGATTTCAAGTAGGCCTCGGCGCGCTTGGCCAGGGAGCGCGGATCGCGATCGTAACCTTTGAGGTCGGAAGGCTCGACCACGTCGCAGGTCAGGATGAGCGTGCTTTCCTCACGGAACGGGTCCATGCGCGCGGTGCGGGAATCGGGAATCAACACCATGTCGGAGGCTTCGATGCCCTTCCATCCGGCGATCGACGAACCGTCGAAAGCCTGGCCGGCCTCCAGCTTCTCTTCATCCACCGAGTGGGCCGGCACCGTCATGTGGTGTTCGCGTCCCAGGGTGTCGGTGAAGCGGAAGTCCACGAAGGCGACTTCACGATCTGCAATCAACTTAACAACATCTTCGGGGGTGGACATAAATGCTCCTGGCAAAGAGAAGATTTGGGTATTACGGAAACTGCTCGATGGATGTAAAGCAATAACCGTGCCAACTTTTGCGCAAAAAAAAACCTGAAGTTCAAGAGAGCAGACAAGGCCTCAACCTGCACTTCTGGACGTTTCAAACGCTCCAATACTGTGCAATGCCCCATTATGGGGCAGAACGTGGTGCGGAAAAGATTTTTTTGGCGAAATCAGTCCAAAAAGAGGCTGATCAGGTCATTCAGGAAGCGCCAACCCAACTCGGTCGCCTGCAATCGCGTCGGATCCGGCGACAGCAGGCCCTTATCGACCGCGATGTCCAGTTTCGGCGCCAGAGCAGCCAACGAAACGCCCGTGCGCTCGAAGAAGCTGGATGCGGACACGCCGTCCTTGAGGCGCAAGGCGTTGAGCATGAACTCAAAGGGTAGGTCTTCGATGGGGATCAGGCGATCTTCGGCGACATGGCCGCCTTTGCCCTCCAACGCCTTGGCGATCCAGGACGAAGGGTTTTTCACCCTCGACTGCCGCACGATGCGGTCGGGGAAGGACAATTTGCCGTGCGCACCGGGCCCGATGCCGAGATAGTCGCCGAATTCCCAATAATTGAGATTATGGCGGCAACGCTCGCCCGTACGCGCATAAGCGGAAACCTCGTAGCGGTGCCAGCCCGAGTCTTCGGCAAGGTTGGCCACAAGCTCCTGCATGGCTCCGCTGAGGTCTTCGTCGGGGACGTTGGGAGGGTACTTGGCAAAAACCGTATTGGGTTCCAGCGTGAGGTTGTACAGGGAAAGATGGCCGGTGCCGAACGCCATCGCCTCTCGAAGGTCGCTTTCGCAACCGGCCAGCGTCTGTTCCGGCAATGCAAACATGAGGTCCAGGTTCACGCGTTCGACCGCGCTTTGCGCCGCGTCGATCGCCCGGCGCGCCTGCGAGGCGTCATGAATCCGGCCCAACGCCCTCAGGGCCCGGTCGTCGAAGCTCTGGATGCCCAACGACATGCGATTGATGCCGCTGCGTCCGTATTCCCGAAACCTGTCCGCTTCAGCCGTGCCAGGGTTGGCTTCCATGGTGACCTCCGCGTACGGCCAGACGTTCAGCCGCGCACGTATCATGGCCATCATCCGATCGACAGCCGACGCGGAAAGCAGGCTGGGCGTTCCCCCTCCGATGAAGATCGACGTGACCTGCCTTCCCCATACCAAAGGCAGGGCCTGCTCCAGATCGGCCTGAAGGGCGGCCAGATAGTCATCCTCGGGGATTTCGCCCGCGGCCTCATGGGAATTGAAATCGCAATAGGGACATTTGCGAACGCACCAGGGCACGTGAATGTACAGCGCCAGGGGCGGCAAGCTGGACAACAGGCCAGCGCGCCTTCCTTCGGCATCCGCGTGAACGCCGGAAACGACGGGAGACTCATGACCGGCGGGGGGCTTGCCTTCAGGCTGGATGCGGAAAACCGGGTAGATCATTTCAAGCGCGGATCTCGCCTTGCAAAGCCTGCAGCAGTTTCGCGAGCGCCTTGGCCCGATGACTGTGCTGGTTCTTGACGGCGGGGTCCAGCTCTGCGGCGGTCAGGCCCAGATCGGGTAGGTAGAAATGAGGGTCGTAGCCGAAGCCGTTCGAGCCGCGCGGTTCGTCCAGGATTTCCCCATGCCAGACACCCTCGGCGAAAATGGGTCGGGGATCGTCTGCGCTGCGCACGTATACCAGGACGGCCACATAACTGGCCCGTCGGTCGCCCGCCCCTTTCATCCGATCGACAAGCAACCGATTGTTGGCCGAATCGGATTTCTCCCCCCCTGACAACGCGGCAAATCGCGCCGAATAAACCCCAGGCGCGCCATTCAGCGCATCGACGCAAAGGCCGGAGTCGTCGGCCAGCGCCGGCAAGCCTGTGGCCGCACTGGCGTGGCGGGCCTTGGTCAATGCATTCTCGAGAAAGGTGGCAAAGGGTTCGTCTGCTTCGGACACGCCCAACTGGCCTTGCGGCACCATGGTCAGGCCCGCTTCGCCAAGAATGGCGGAGAATTCCTTGAGTTTGCCGGGGTTGTTGGAGGCCAATACGACTTTCTTGGGAGACATGGAAGATCAACTCACGAAACGGAAGCAAGCGCCTTGCGCTGTATATCGACAAGCTGGGCAATGCCGCTGCCCGCCAGGCCCAGCAATTGATCCAACTGGGCGCGACTGAAGGGAGCGCCTTCGGCAGTGCCCTGGATTTCAACAAAGCCACCAGCGCCGGTCATGACCACGTTCATGTCGGCGTCGCACCCCGAATCCTCGGGATAGTCCAGATCCAGCACGGCGTGGCCGCCAACGATGCCCACCGACACGGCCGCCACGTGGTCCTTGATGGGTTCCGCCGTCAGAAGCCCCTGGCGGGTCAGTGTGCGCACCGCCAGCGCCGCCGCGACCCAGGCGCCGGTAATGCTGGCGCAACGGGTGCCGCCGTCGGCCTGCAGGACATCGCAATCGAGGTGCAAGGTGCGCTCACCCAGGGCGGTCAGATCGAAGACCGCGCGCAAGCTGCGGCCGATCAGGCGCTGGATTTCCTGGGTGCGGCCGCTTTGCTTGCCTCGCGCCGCCTCACGGTCGGTGCGCGTGTGGGTCGAGCGAGGCAGCATGCCGTATTCAGCGGTTACCCAGCCCTGCCCCTGTCCCCTGAGGAACGGCGGAACTTTATCCAGCACGCTGGCATTGCAGAGCACATGCGTGTCGCCGGCCTTGATGAGCACGGAACCTTCGGCGTGACGGGTATAGCCGGTCTCCAGCACGAGTGGACGCAATTGCGATGGGCTGCGCCCTGAGGGGCGCTGGATGGGGGACGATGACAACGAAGGCTCCTGATGAAGGAATATGGGCAATAATAGTGATTGTAGACAATTCAGCAGGATACCCCGCACATGATACGCAGCATGACCGCATTCGGCACGGGCCGCGCCGAATCCCCCGAAGGCACTCTGGTCATCGAGCTACGCAGCGTCAACAGCCGGTTTCTCGATCTGAACTTCAGGCTGCCGGACGACCTGCGCGCGCTTGAGGGCCTGCTGCGTGAAAAACTCGGCGCAAGCCTGACCCGCGGCAAGATCGACATCCGGGTCAACTACGCTCGCACCCGGTCCGAAGCCATCAATGAACTCGATGACGCCTACCTGGCATCCGTGGCGGCGCAGCTTTCAACGGCTCGACGCCATATCCCCGACCTGGCGCCGCCCTCTTTGCCCGAGCTGCTCAAGGGCAGCAACGCCGATGCCTTCGATCCGGAAACCTGGAACGCCATGGCCGTTGAGGCCGTGGCCAGGGCGCTGTCCGAACTGCAGTCCAATCGCGAACGCGAAGGCCTGCGCCTGAGCCGCATCATGCTCGATTACGCAGGGGAAATCGGCCGCATCGTCGACCAGGTGGCAAGCGATCTGCCCCAATTGCTGCAGGAGCACCAGCAAAAGTTGTCGACACGGCTGCGCGAGACGCTGGAATCAGTCAGTCCAGGGGGCTTCGCCCAGATCTCGGGTCAAGAACTGTCGGCCCGGATTGCGCAGGAAGCTTCCCTATTCGCCTTGCGGGTGGACGTGGCCGAGGAGCTCACCCGGCTGCGTTCGCATCTCAGCGAATTGAGCCTGCTGCTGTCAACCGGCGAAATTGGCTCGAGCCCGTCGGCAAAGGGCAAACCCGGCAGCATCGGCAAGCGCCTGGACTTTCTTTTTCAGGAAATGAACCGTGAGGCCAACACCCTGGGGTCCAAATCCAGCGGGCTGAGCGTGACACGGGCCGCCATCGACCTGAAGCTGCTCATCGAGCAGTTGCGCGAACAGGCCCAGAACATCGAATGATGCCGACGGCGCGCTAAGGCGGAATGAAGAAACGAATTGCGGTGATCGTGACCGTGCTGTCCACCTCGGCGTCTCTCGCGGGGTGCGCACTGCCCTTCAGTCCCGCACCGTCCTCAGACAAGGGCCCGCACAACGAAAACCTCTCGGCGGATCAATTCGCGCAGACGGATTTCAATCGTACCGTCACCATTGCGATGCGGGACAATCTGGACAGCCTGTCGCGGCTGCTCGAAAAACTGTATCGCCGCAATCCATCGCAATGGCGCAAATCGTCGCCGGACCTGGAGACGGCGATCAAGCAAGGCCGCCTGGCCATCCAGACCGGCCAGCCGCCGCCATCCCTGGCCGGCTTCAGAGACGTCCAGCTCTTGTCCGTTGCCCTGGATCCCGGTTACACCGGAGACCGGGTCCTGGCATTCATCACCGGCCTGGCGGACACCATCATCGCGGCGCACGGCGGCAGGACGCGCTTCTATGTCTCGGATGCCTTGGATGCACGGCACATCTACAATGCGGCCCGCAATGTCGAGACCGCCGCATGGATGTTGTCGAACCGGCGCGATACTCAGGGCCAGCCCCTGCTCCTGGCCAATGAAATGGCCGGATCGCAGGCCAACCTGAGCTTCGAGCGGGAATTCGGACAAATCATCGGCCGGCTGGACCTGGTCGCCAATCTCCTCGATGAGAATCTGCGCAGAATCGGCATCAACTACATGCAGGGGTTGCTGTTCTTCAACTTTCTGCCCGTGCGCTGAACGAAGAGCGCTAGCAGCCCTGATCAGCCACGGCCCACGAAAGGCATCTTGGTCGCCATGACAGTATGAAACAGCACATTGGCCTCCAAGGGCAGATTGGCCATGTACAACACCGACTGGCCGACGATGTTCACGTCCATGCGAGGCTCTTGGGCGATCTCGCCGTTGGCTTGCAGTATGCCTTGAGCCATGCGGCCCGTCATGTCCGTGGCGGCGTTGCCGATGTCGATCTGGCCGACGGCAATATCGTGCTTTCGGCCATCCAGGGCCGCAGTCTTGGTCAGGCCGGTCACCGCATGTTTGGTCGCCGTATAGGCGATGGAGTTCGGCCGGGGGGCATAGGCCGAAATCGACCCGTTGTTGATGATGCGTCCGCCCTTCGGTGACTGCGCCTTCATGACCCTGAACGCCTGGCGCAAGCACAGGAACATGCCGGTCAGGTTCAGATCCACGACTTCCTTCCATTGTTCGAGGGACAGGTCTTCGAGAGGAACCGCCGGAGCGCTCATGCCGGCGTTGTTGAACAGGACATCAAGGCGCCCGAAACGGCGCACGCAAGCCTCGAAGAGAAGCTCCACGGCGGCCTCATCGGTGACGTCGGTGGGTACGACCAGCGCCCTGTCCCCTGCGCCCGATTCGGCGGCCACCGCATGCAAGGGCTCAGGTCTGCGCCCTGCCAGGACAACCTGGTAGCCGGCGCCCAGCAAGGCCAGGGCCGCGGCTCGTCCGATGCCTGTTCCGGCTCCGGTTATGACGGCAATTCGGGGGGAGTGATCTTTCATGCTGATTTTTCTGTTTAAGAACTCAATGTAACTCGCTAATATGATTGGTAGTTTTTTTGTTTTCTGCTATTATTTGTGCCATTCGTGAACATCTTGTCAAATAGCCTCCCATGCGCGCCATCCGCCCTGCGACCACCCGCACGTCTTTATTGTACTTGCTCACTTTGCTCTTGAGCGTGTGCATCGCGGCCAACGCCCAGGCCCAGCAGCCATCGAGCCGCCATAAGCCCGCTGCCGGCAAACCCGCCGCCTCCGCCAAGCAGGCGCGCAAGCCCGGCAAGATAATCACCCGCCAGAACCTTCGTAAACCCCAAGAGAAAAAAGTCCCGGTGGCCATGCGCCGCAGCAGCGCCCCGGCCGCCACGGCCCACGAGGGCCCTCATGCAGCCGCCCAACTGCGGTCTGAAACCGCTTTCGCCATCGACCTGAACTCTTCAACGGTGTTGTTTGACAAAAACAGCAACGAAATACGCCCCATTGCCTCGATCTCCAAGTTGATGACGGCGCTCATCGTTGCCGAGTCCGGCTTGCCGATGAATGAAACGCTGACGATCTCGGATGAAGACGTCGACCGGCTGCGCCATTCCCGCTCACGGTTGGCGGTCGGCACCCGGCTCAGCCGGGCCGACATGCTCCACCTGGCCCTGATGTCCTCCGAGAATCGCGCCGCGCATGCTCTCGGGCGCTATTATCCGGGCGGAATGCCCGCCTTCGTGCGTGCGATGAATGACAAGGCGCGTTCATTAGGCATGCGCAGTACGCACTTTGTCGAGCCGACCGGCCTGTCCGCCAATAACGTATCGACAGCTCGCGATCTCGCCAAGCTTCTGCGCGCCGTCAGCAAGCAACCACTGATCCATCGCTACACCACCGACGACAAGTACGAAATCGCCTTGGGCAGCGGCCGGCAACTCGTCTACAACAATACGAACGGCCTTGTCCGCAATGAGGCCTGGGACATCAAGATTTCAAAAACGGGGTTCATCAACGAAGCCGGAGAATGCCTGGTCATGATCACGCGCATCGACAACCGGGACGTCGCCATGGTGTTCCTGAACTCCACCGGACGCTATTCCCGCATCGGTGACGCGGTGCGCATGCGTTCAATTGTCGAGAACAGCCCGCGCCTTGCCTTGCTCTGACGCACGGCGGCTTTCATGTGTATCGCCTACCTGGCCATTCGGACTCACCCCGATTGGCCATTGCTCATTGCGGCAAACCGCGATGAATTCCACAACAGGCCGACCCTGAGCGCGGCCCCTTGGCCCGGGCGGCCGGATATCATTTCCGGCATCGATGCGCAGGCCGGCGGAACGTGGCTGGGCATGACCCGCCGGGGCCGCTATGCGTTTCTGACCAACTACCGGGATCCTGGCTCCTTCGACCCTCATGCGCCCTCGCGAGGGACGCTCAGCAGCCGTTATCTCATGGGCGACGAGTCTCCTCAGGATTATGCGCGGGCGGTTCAAGCCGAAGCCGCCTCGTACAACGGCTTCAATCTCATCATCGGCGATCTCGAAGGTGCCTGCTACGTCAGCAATCGTTCACCTCAGGGCCAGGCTGTCCGATTGGAACAGGGGCGGCATGTCGTCTCGAACCACCTGCTGAACACCCCCTGGCCCAAGGCCGAGCGGCTTCGGCAGGCTCTGGGCGGAACCCCCGGGGAAAACTTATGGCGCACGCTCGATCCGTTGTTCGAGATCCTGCGCGATCGAACGCAAGCCTCCGACGATGACTTGCCGGCAACAGGGCTGTCGCTGGAGCGGGAACGCCTCCTGAGCAGCCCTTTCATCATCAGCCCAGATTACGGAACACGCTGTTCGACCGTGATCGCCATCCATGCCGGCGGACAGGTCTTTTTCAGCGAAATATCCTACTCGCCGGACGGCACGCCGATGCAGCGGCACGACTGGCCCTTCGAGCTCGAGCGCTGACCGGCTCAATGCAGGGTTGGCGGCGCCTTTTTGTCGTCGGCTTCGGTGTCGTTGTCATCCTGATCCTGGTCCCCTTCTTGCTCCAGCCCACTGAGCGCGGCCTGCCAACTGCGCAAGGGGATACAGGTCTGCAAACGGTAGATGGCCTGTCGGATCAAGGCCTCATGCAGTTCGTGGCCGATGCGGGATCCGATATCCAGGGTAGCGTCACCCTGCAGATCCGCCAAATGGCTGTGCATGAACCGTATGTCGTTCACCGGGATGATGGGGTCATCGGCCCCATGAAACAGATGCAGCGTGGTGGCCGGCGGCGCCATGCTGGGCAATTGCGCGTAGCACCCTGAAAAAGCCAACACCCGTCCCGCCAGATCGGAATGGAGCAGGCTGGCCTCCAGTGCAATCGTGGCGCCCTGGTCGAAGCCCGCCAGCGCCGTGTGTTCGCCGCTCAAACCATACTTGGCCTGAACCAGGCGGATATAGGCGACCAGCTCGGGCAAGGCCTCATGCACCCGTCCGACATAATTGGACTCGTCCAGCCCCTGCTGCTTGAACCAGTGATAGGCACCTTTGCCGTCGGGGTAAGCGCCATAGGGAAGCACCACCAGGGCATCGGGAAAATGCTGCTTGATCGCCTTGTCAAGAGCCTCTACCTGGGCGGGTGCCGCCCCGCCTCCATGCAGAAGCACGAACAATTGCCGAGGGTTGCCCGAAACGGGGACATAGACCAGTGGTTCAGGCGAAAGGGGTTGGGAAGACGCTGACATCACGACTCATGAATAGTGCATAGGTGTTCATGATATACCCAATGCCGACCCCGGGTGTTTCATGGCATGAAACATGCCCGTCTTCCTCCAGCACATGATATATACTGTATAAATACACAGTAATTAATTTATGCGACGGCCCATTGCCCAGGAAGCCCCATGCCATGCACTGCGCCACCTCCTTGCCTCTGCAACGCCCTGAAAGCATTCATCCCGCCCTGTGGCGGGCCACCCAGTTGGCCCGGCCCTCCTGCCGCATTGCGTCCACAGGCTTCCAGCCGCTCGACCAGGAGCTGCCTGCAGGTGGCTGGCCTCTGGGCGTCTTGATCGAACTCTCTCCCAGCCAGCCCGGCATCGGGGAGATCAGCCTTTTGCAACCCGCGTTTGCTCTTTTACCGCCAAAGCGCAGCATCATGCTGCTTGCCCCTCCGTACATGCCCAACAGCCAATGCTGGAACAACTGGCCCGGCGCCGATCGCCGGCTGTTCTGGCTGCGCCCCCAAAATACGGCTGACGCCCTCTGGGCCTGCGAACAGGTGCTCAAGCACAACGCCTGCGCCGCGCTGATCGGGTGGCTCCCCGAGCTGCCCACACTCAGCCTGCGCCGCCTGCATCTTGCGGCCCAACGCAGCGACACCCTGTTCGTGCTCCTGCGCCCCCGCGCATCCCTGAACCACGGCAGTCCTGCTCCTTTGCGCCTGGCCCTGGCGCCGGCTCATCGCGGCCTGGAGATCTCCATCGTCAAACGGCGGGGCCCGCCTTGCGACCGCCCTATCCACATCTTCCTTCATGCCGACACTTCCCATCCCGGGACTACACGCCATGCCCTCCCTCTGGATCGCCCTTTACCTGCAGCGGCACCTCCTGGACGCCGCCTTCCCGAACTGGCCTGCTGATACGCCTCTGGCCGCTGTCCTGCATCAGGAACACATTTGCGATGTGACTCCCGAAGCCCAAGCGTATGGCTTGCAGATAGGCATGCGCCGCAACACAGCTCTTGCCTTGTGCGCCGGCATCGCGCTCCAAGACAGAAACCCCGAAGCGGAAGCGCAACTGGTACGTCGCATCGCCGCCGAGATGCTCCGTTACACCCCAAAACTCACCATTGCCCTGCCTCATACCCTGGCTTTCGAGGTCAGCGCCAGCCTGAGCCTTTTTCACGGTCCTCGCTCATTGATCCGCAGCGTTCACGACGCCTTGCGGCGACAGCCAGGCGTCCACTACCGTCTGGGCATGGGACCGACGGCACGGGGGGCCTGCCTGCTGGCCCGGCAAACCGGGGACCGGCGCCGGCGGACATTGCGGATCGAAACCCTGCGTCGCCTTCTTGCATCGCTACCCCTCTCCCTCATGGATCCTGCGCCGGCACAACTGGAATGGCTTCAAGGACTGGGTTGCCACACCTTGGCCCAGTTCCATGCTTTGCCCCGCGCGGGCATGCGCCGACGCGGCGCCTCCACCCTGCTCGATGCTCTGGACGAAGCCCTGGGCTTTCGCATCGAACACCATGCCTGGTTTACCTCGCCCGAGCTTTTCTCCGTGCGCCGGGAACTGCTCCACAATCTCGAAAGCCAGGCCGCCATACACGCCGCGGCACAAACCCTCATAGAAGAACTGTGTGCCTGGTTGCAGGCTCGACAAGGCGCGGCCTCCGTGTTGCTGTTTCAGCTGCATCACGAAAAAGGCCGTCACGCCAGCCCACCCAGCCTCCTGATCCTCGAGATATCACGGCCAGGGTGGCTGCCCTCCGATTTCCTGCCGATCCTGGCCGAACGTCTGCCGCGCACCCCTCCTTGCGCGCCCGTCATTGCCATGGAGCTTTCCATTCCAGCGATGCTTTCAAGACCCGCCGCTTCCCAAAGCCTCTTCCCAGAACCGGGCCAATGGCTGGCCGACGAACACCGACTGCTCGACTTGCTTCGGGCCCGCCTGGGCGGCGAGCATGTGCTCGAAGCCGCCGCTCAGGCCGACCATCGGCCCGAACAGGCCAATGGGTGGATTCCCGCTGCCGCGCGTTCCGCCAAGCCAGTTGCCCCGACACAGCTGACACGGCCGTTCTGGTTGCTGCCCGTACCGCTGGAACTCCACACGCGGAATGACCATCCCGTTTACCGGAACGCCACCCTGCGCCTGCTCAAAGGTCCCGAGCGGATCGAAACCGCGTGGTGGGAAACGTCAGGCAGCCAACGGCGGGATTATTTTGTCGCCGAAGACGCCAACGCGGCACGTTACTGGATCTACCGGCAAAGGGAGTCGTTGCAGGCGCGCTGGTATCTGCACGGACTGTTTGCCTGAGCTTGGATCATGCCCCCGTTTGCATCCCCCCTTGCCGCCTATGCCGAACTCGATTGCCTGTCGAATTTTTCTTTTCTGCGCGGCGCCTCACACCCCGAAGAACTCGTCGAGCGCGCTGTCGAACTGGGCTATGAGGCGTTGGCTCTGTCCGACGACTGCTCCATGGCAGGGGTGGTACGGGCCCATCAGGCCGTCAAGAAACTACGCGAACAGGGGCATCCCGATTTCCGCCTCATCGTCGGCAGCCGTTTCAGGTTGCAGTCTGCCGACGGCCTCCCGTGGCAATTGGTCCTCCTTGCTCGCAGCATCAATGGTTATGGCAATCTTTGCGAATTCATCACACAGTTGCGAACCCGGACCGGCGACCGCAACTCGCCCGCTCTCCTGACGACGGCCGACATCCTCCACATGCCAGGCCATCCCCACCTGCAAGGCCTTCCCGACTGCCTGGCCATACTTGTCCCCCCCTACTGCCCTGCCCCCCCACAACTGGAAAGCTGGCTTTCCAGTTTGTCCCCGGCATTCAGGCATCGTTTCTGGCTGGGCCTGGCCTTGCATCTGGGGAACGACGATCCGCAGCATCGGCACACTCTGGCGGAAGCGGCTCAAAGGCACGGATTGCCCCTGACCGCAGCAGGACAGGTGGAAATGCATGTGCGCTCGCGTCAGCCCGTGCATGACGCCATGACGGCCATCCGTCTGCATGAGTCCATCCCTCAATGCGGTGGCGCCTTGCAGGCCAATGCCGAACGCCATCTGCGCAGCCGCTCCCGCCTGGCCCGCATCTACCCCGCTGACTGCCTGCGCGAAACCCTGAATATCAGCCGGCAATGCACGTTCGACCTGGATGAGATCCGCTACTGCTACCCGACCGAGCTCGTGCCCGCAGGGCAGACCCCCGACGGCTATCTGCGGCAGGAGACTCTGGCAGGCGCGCGAAGACGCTATCCGCAGGGCATACCGGTCAAGGTTCGCGCACAACTGGAAACCGAACTGGCCATCATTGCGAGCCTGAAGTATGAGGTCTATTTCCTGACTGTCCATGACATCGTCCAGTTTGCCCGGCGGCGCGGCATTCTTTGTCAAGGCCGAGGGTCGGCCGCCAACTCGGCAGTCTGTTATTGCCTGGGCATCACCGAGGTCGACCCTGAAAACGGAAATCTCCTGTTCGCCCGTTTCATCAGCCAGGAAAGAAACGAGCCGCCGGATATCGACGTGGACTTCGAGCACCAGCGCCGTGAAGAAGTCATCCAGTACATTTATGGAAAATACGGTCGCCAGCGTGCCGCGCTGACCGCCGTCGTGATCACCTATCGCACGCGCAGCGCCTTGCGCGACACCGGCAAGGCGCTGGGCCTGGATCTTGCCGTGATCGAGTCTGTCCTGCGTTCATGCCAGTATTGGGACGGACGAAGCAATCTGCTGGACAGGATTGCAGCCCAGGGGCTCGATCCCGGCAGCCACATCGCCCGTACCTGGGCCGCGCTGGCGGAAGCGTTCCTGGGTTTTCCCCGGCATTTGTCCCAGCACCCAGGCGGGTTCGTGATGGCGCAAGGAAAACTCTCGCGGCTGGTGCCTATCGAGAACGCGGCGATGCCGAATCGCAGCGTCGTTCAATGGGACAAGGACGATCTCGACACCATGGGCTTGCTCAAAGTCGACGTGCTGGCCCTGGGCATGCTCTCTGCGCTTCGCCGCACGCTCGACCTGGCCGGCCGGCGGCGGGGACAGCCGCTCATGCTCGAGGATATCCCGCATTCCGATCCCGAAACCTACGACATGATCTGCCGTGCCGACACCATCGGGGTCTTTCAGATCGAATCCCGTGCCCAGATGAGCATGTTGCCACGCCTGCAGCCGCGCACCTTTTACGATCTCGTCGTCCAGGTCGCGATTGTCCGGCCGGGTCCCATCCACGGCGACATGGTCCATCCTTTCCTGCGCCGGCGTCGCGGCGAGGAAAAAATCGCCTACCCGACCCCGCAGGTGGAGCATATCCTCAAACGCACGCTGGGCGTCCCCATCTTCCAGGAACAGGTGATGCAGATCGCCATGATTGCCGCGGGTTTCACTCCAGGCGAAGCCGACGAACTGCGCCGCTCCATGGCGGCCTGGCGACGCAAAGGGGGGGTCGATCACCTGCGCACGCGCCTGATCGAAGGCATGATCGCCAACGGCTACCCTGAAGACTTCGCCCAGGCCATTTACCGTCAGCTGGAGGGCTTCGGCGAATATGGTTTTCCTGAAAGCCACGCCGCCAGCTTCGCCAAACTGGCCTATTTCAGCGCCTGGCTCAAGCGCCATGAGCCCGAGGCCTTTCTGGCCGCGCTGCTCAACTCCCAGCCCATGGGGTTTTACTCGCCCAGTCAACTCGTGCAAGACGCCCGTCGGCACGATGTGACGGTATTGCCCATCGATGTCCAGACCAGCCGATGGGAGGCCGGGCTGGAAGCCGTCTCGGCCGATGCCGCATCACGACCTGCGGTCAGGCTGGGGCTGAACATGGTCCGAGGCCTGTCGGCAGAGGCCGCCCATCGCATCCATGAGGCTCGGCAAGCTCACCCTTTCTCCGGGGCTCAGGACCTGGCACTGCGCGCCGATCTGACTCGGAATGAGATGGATGCCCTTGCCGCCGCCGATGCATTGACCCACCTCAGCGGCCACAGAAGACTGGCGCGCTGGGAGGCCTCGAGCATGCCCCTGAAAGGCTTGCTGCGCGAGGCCGTCATCGCCGAAGGCCCACCCCCCGCATTGGCGCCGATGAGTGAAGCGCAGGACATCCGGGCCGATTACCAGGCCACGGGCCTGACACTCGGACGCCATCCCTTGGCTTTGCTGCGCGACACGCTTCAGGAGCGTCGCTTCTCGACGGCGGCCATGCTGCATGCGTCCTGTCCCGATCGACGTCTTGTCCGGGCCTGCGGGCTCGTCACGACACGTCAACGACCGCAGACAGCCAAAGGCATCGTATTTGTCAGCCTGGAAGATGAAACCGGGGTGATCAATGTCATCGTCCGGCCGGAGCTGGCCCAGCGCCAACGTGTCGAGCTGCTGCAAAGCCGTCTCCTTGGCGTTTACGGCGTCTGGCAACGCAAAGACGAGGTTTGCCACCTGCTTGCCAGCCGCCTGGTCAGGCTGGATGACGTGCTAGGCGACCTTGCCTTCCAGAGCCGGAACTTCCACTAGGAGGCCGCGCGCGCCCTGGCCTGCAGTAAAATGAACACTTTACCGGCCGTGGCCACACGGCATCACCCGATCAGGAAATCACCATGGGCAATACGCTCAAGACCCGGCTCGCCGACGCCGTCAAGGAATCCATGCGCGCCAAGAATAGCGCGCGTCTGGGGACGCTGCGCTTTCTCCAGGCAGCCATCAAGCAAAGGGAAGTCGACGACAGGCGCGAACTCGACGACGCCGAGATCACCGCCATCATCGAAAAACAGGTCAAACAGCGACGCGAATCCATTGCCGCATTCGAGCAGGCCGGCCGCAACGAAACCGCCGAGCAGGAAAAGCAGGAGCTCCTCGTCTTGCAGGAGTTCCTGCCCCAGCAAGCCAGCCCGGAGGAGGTCGAGGCTGAAATCCGCAAGGCCGTGGCCCAAGTCGCCGCACAGGGCGTGACGGGCGCTCCCGCCATGGGCAAGGTCATGGCCCTGCTCAAGACAGCCTTGGCAGGTCGGGCCGACATGTCTGCCATCTCGAGTCAGGTCAAGTCGCTGCTATAGGATCCGGTGTGACCAACGCATCAACCACGCCGCCCGTGCAAAAAACGCGCTCACCCGCCGCCGATCGGGCACCGACGGATTTCTTCGGTGCCGCCATCCCTTTCATGGATCACATCGGCCTGATTCCCGAACTGTTTTCGACCGAGCTCACGCGCACGCGCCTGCCCTATCGCCCCGAAATCACCAATAGTCGTGGAGAAATCCATGGAGGAACCCTCATGGGTGCCCTGGATTTCACGCTGAGCGCGGCGGCTCGCGCGCATCAGCCAGGCACCAGCATGGCCACCATCGACATGAGCACCCACTTCCTGGCTCCGGCCCGGGGCACCGTGGTCTTCGAGACCCGTTGTCTACGCATGGGGCGATCCATCGCCTTTTGCGAAGGACGCGCGCTGGACGAAGACGGGACGATCCTGGCCACGGCCACGGCAACGTTCAAAGTGGTGCGCCCCCGCCACTGAACAGGGCCATCACCTCTGCCGTCAGGCGGCCATCACTTGTATGCGAAGCAGATGGAGCTGTCCAGCAATACGGATTCGCGCATGGCGTGCAGGGCGTTGAGATCCCAGGGATAGCGTCCTACGACCGAGTAAGTGACCTGAGTGTGCTGGGCATCCATCGCCTTGAAGTCGGATCGGGCAAGAACCGCTCCGCTCACCGGCAGCACGACCATCACGCTGCCCGACTGGGTGTCGGGATCAAGCTGGCTCTTGACGTGCACGCCCCGGTCGGGGCTGATGCATTCATGCGCCTGGTTTTCCAGGCGCAGATAGACCGCCTTGTAATCGCGAGGCACGGTATGGGTTTCCCGGGGCGAGTTGTCCCCCGGGGAAACCCCTCCCATGCATCCGGACAACAACAAAGTCATAGCACAACCAGCAGCCACCAGGCTCTTCATGTTTTGTCTCCGTGTGTTTCAGCATGCCGGACTGCGCCGGCTCTGGGGCTGATCAGTCTGCGGTCAACTCAGACGCCTGCGAAGCCAGCGCCGGATAGTCCGTATAACCCTTGGCGCCATCGCCATAGAATGTGCTGGAGTCGGGCTCGTTCAAGGCGGCGCCAGACTGCAGCCGCTCCACCAGGTCGGGATTGGCGATGAACGCCTTGCCGAAAGCGACCGCGTCCGCATGGCCCTGAGCCAGAATACGTTCCGCGCTGGCCAGATCATAGCCTTCATTGGCGATCACCGGGCCACCAAAAAGACGCTTGATGGTCGACATCAGGCTGTCTTCGCGCAACGACTCGCGTGTGAACAGAAAAGCGATCTCGCGCTGTCCCAATTGCTCAGCGACATAGCTGAATAAAGCCGCCGGATTGGAATCCTTCATGGAGTGGGTTCCGCCCCGGGGCGACAGATGGACCCCGACACGGTCGGCGCACCAGATCCCGATGCATGCATCGACGATCTCCAGCAACAGGCGCGCCCTGTTCTGCACCGAACCGCCATAGGCGTCGCAGCGCTGATTGGAACCGTCATGGAGAAACTGATCGATGAGGTAACCATTGGCGGCATGCACTTCGACCCCGTCGAAGCCGGCCTCCTTGGCATTGCGGGCGGCTTGGGCAAAGTCGGCGACAATGCCGGGAATCTCATCCTGATGCAGGGCTCGGGGCGTGACGTAATTGCGCTTGGGCCTAAGCAGGCTGACATGCCCGTCACAGGCGATCGCGCTCGGGGCGACCGGTATTTCACCGTTCAGATACTCAGGGTCGGACACCCTGCCGACGTGCCAGAGCTGCAGGAAGATCCTGCTGCCCTTTTCGTGCACGGCGTCCGTGATCTTCTTCCAGCCTTCGATCTGCGCCTTGCACCAGATACCGGGCGTGTTGGGGTAACCGACACCTTGAGGCGATACCGACGTGGCCTCCGAGATGATGAGTCCGGCCCCAGCGCGCTGGCTGTAATACTGGCGCATGAGATCGTTGGGAATACGACCCGGGTAAGCCCGGGTGCGCGTCAGAGGCGCCATGACGACACGATTCTTCAATGTCACCGCACCCAGTGTGATCGGTTCGAATAAACTCAACATAATTAGAAACTTACCGTATTACCTATATCAAGGTTAACCCTAATATCTACAAATTAACACATCTCCGCCCGCCGTGCTGGGCAAACACCGAAATTCAACGCTCATCTCTCGGAAACCTCCCCTCGGAAACACGACGACGGGGCGGTTTCATGATACAAATCGCCAAGCGATCCATTCAGCCAGGAAACAACAAACAATGGGACAATTCGCCGTCATCGGTCTTGGCCGCTTCGGCTCCGCGGCATCCGCCGAGCTCGTCAAGCTGGGGCATTCCGTACTAGGCGTCGACGGCAACGAGAAAACCGTCAACAAGTATGCCGACATGCTGACCCATGTCGTCATTGCCGACGTGACCGACCGTCAAGCGCTCGAAGAGCTCGGCCTGACGAACTACGATCTGGTGCTGGTGGCCATCGGTTCGGATCTCGAAGCCAGCCTGCTCTGCGTCGTGCACCTGAAGAGCCTGGGCGTAAAGCGCATCTGGGTCAAAGCCACCTCGCATACCCAGCACCTCATCCTGAGCAAGCTGGGCGTCGATCGCATCGTCCACCCCGAGGAGGAAATGGGGCTGCGGGTGGCGCAATTGCTTAGCTATCCGATGGTCAATGACTACATCTCTCTCGGCAATGGGGATTTCATCGTTGAAATCCACCTTGGCGAAACGCTCAATGAACACGCTCTGGGCACCGTGCTGGAAGGCGCCAGCGGTGCGGTCAATGTCCTGTTGATCAAGCGCAAAGGTGAAATCACGCCACAGCCCGGCCATGACTTCATCCTGCAAACCAAAGACACCATCGTTCTGCTCGGGCAGTTGACTGCCCTCAAGTCGATCGCACCCAAGCTGGTATGACCGCCGCATGCGTCACTGGAGCCCCTACCGCACTTTTCAGTCCTATCGCAAGCTGCGCCGCACAGGCCGCTTCGATGCCAGCCCCCCTGCCGTGCTGGCCATGGGTTTCCTGGCACTGATCGCGATCGGAACCGCGCTGCTGTGCCTGCCGCCGGCCAATGCCGGAAAAGTGGATTTCTTCGCCGCATTGTTCACCGCCACGTCGGCCGTCACGGTAACAGGCCTGAGCATCGTCGAGCTCGGCACACAATACACACCATTGGGCCACACGATCATCGCGTTGCTGGCTCAGGCGGGCGGCCTGGGCTTTGCCACCTTCGCCATCCTGGCGGCGATCTCCTTGGGAAAAAAAATCAGCCTGAAGCAGCAGGCTGTGGCCCTCGAAGCCTTCAATCAGACCAGCCTGTCTAAGATCCAGCACACGGCGCTTGCCGTCTTCAAGATTACACTGCTCATCGAAGGCACGGCCATCCTGATCCTGACGCTGCACTGGTGGCAGCACAGCCCCTTCACCGATGCGCTCTTCAACGCCGTGTTCCACACGATCGCCGCCTTCAACAACGCGGGGTTCACACTCCCGGCCACGGAGCTGGTCCAGTATGTCTCGGATCCGGTCGTCATCCTGACCACAACCTTGCTCATCATTCTTGGCGGCCTCGGCTTCACCGTCCTGAATGATGCCGCCAGCGGCCGCAGTTGGGCCAGGCTGATGCCCTACACGCGTTTGATACTGACCGCCACATTGGTGCTCAACCTGCTTGGCTTCGGCGTGATCTGGGCGCTGGAATGGAACAACCCCCAGACCCTGGGGCCCCTCACTCTCAAAGGACAGATGCTTGCCGCCTGGCTGCAAAGCGTCGCGGCGCGCACGGCCGGTTTCAGCAGCATCGACGTCGCGCACATCACCGATGGCAGCGCGCTTGTCACCATCATGCTCATGTTCATCGGAGGCGGCTCGCTCAGCACTGCCAGCGGCATCAAATTGGGCACATTCGTCGTACTCCTTGCCGCCGCGCGATCCTACATCACGCAACGCAACGAAGTCGTGCTGATGAACCGGGCGATACCCCAGGATACGGTACAGAAATCCCTTGCACTGCTGCTGGTCACGCTGGGTCTTGCCTTGTTCGCCCTGCTGCTGATGACGATTTTCGAGCGCGCGCCATTCATCGACCTGGCATTCGAAACCATTTCGGCCCTGAGCACCACGGGAATGTCGCGTGGACTCACGCCCAGCCTCTCCACACCCAGTCAAATCCTGCTGCTCGCGCTCATGTTTGCCGGGCGCATCGGCCCTCTGACATTGATCTACAGCCTCGCAACCCAGACACGTAGTCGCATCCGATACCCGGAAACAGATATTCCCGTGGGCTGATTTACACAAATAAAAAATCTGTGCTAGAATTTCGTTCTTTACCGGATACGTGGTCGCAGCAAACCCCCAAGACCGCCGCCTGGTAGAAAATTCGGGGCGTAGCGCAGCCTGGTAGCGCACTTGCATGGGGTGCAAGGGGTCGCGAGTTCGAATCCCGCCGTCCCGACCAATAAAATC
>Ga0182746_1001632_pt1 | contig 19364 bp, 15 predicted proteins | sample eDN3rd30CBELigOP_FD_128881 | JGI IMG/M metagenome (GOLD analysis project Ga0182746, IMG submission 128881) | Enriched Organic Plus compost microbial communities from Emeryville, California, USA - eDNA 3rd pass 30_C BE-Lig OP (version 2) (version 2) ... | reverse complement strand
CCGGCCGCGGCCGGCAGGGCCAGCACGAACATGTCGCTGTCGCCCGCATCGGGACCGAAGGTGATGAGGCCCGCCAGCGCGACCGGCACGACGAAGATATTGATGAGCAGCAGATAGAGCGGGAACAGCCAGGCGGCGCGGCGGATCTCCTGCTCGTTGTTGTTCTCGACCACGGTGACGTGGAACTGCCGCGGCAGCATGACGATGGCGAAGAACGACAGCAGCGTCATCGCCGCGACCAGGCTGGCCTCCGGCTCGCGTGTGAGCACGGCGAAGGTATTCGGCTGTTCGATGGCTTTCGTGAACAAAGCCGTGGGGCCGTCAAACATCCAGAAGGTGACGAAGGCGCCGACCGCGAGGAAAGCGAACAGCTTGACGATCGACTCGGTGGCGATCGCCAGCATCAGGCCGTCCTGATGCTCGGTCGCGTCGATATGGCGGGTGCCGAACAGGATCGCGAACACCGCCATCGCCAGGGCGACGAACAGCGACAGGTCGCCGAACACCGGCTGGACGCCGGCGCCATCGACACCGGCATGGGCCAGCACGGTGGTCAGCGAGGACGATACGGCTTTGAGCTGCAGCGCGATATAGGGGATGGTGCCGACGATGGCGATCAGCGCCACGGTGGCCGCCACCGTCTGGGCCTTGCCGTAGCGCGCGGCGATGAAGTCGGCGATCGAGGTGATGTTGTGCGCTTTGGCCAGGCGGACGATGCGTACGATCAGCGGCGAGCAGAAGCCGATCATCACGATCGGGCCGATATAGATCGTGAGAAAATCGAAGCTGGTGCGGGAGGCGAGGCCGACCGAACCGAAGAACGTCCACGAGGTGCAGTAGATCGCGAGGCAGAGCGGGTAGATGAACAGCCGGGCGTTCCCGCCGCGGCCGAACCGGCGGGTGCGGTCGCCATAGCTTGCGACGATGAACAGCAGCCCGATATAGGTCAGGGCCACTGTGATGACGACCCAGCCTTGCAGCATCATGCTCCCCGCCGTTAGAGCGTTTTCCAGCGAAGTGGAACCCGGTTCGCTGCAGAAAACGCGACCGCACAAGGATTTAGAGCGTGATCCGATTCTATTGGAATGGATCACGCTCTAGGGCCGGCTGGCGCGGCATTGAGACAAGACTAGAGCACAACTCATCGGACTGTCATCATGGACGATGGGCTGGTCTGTCCTTGCGGGATTTGACCGCCGCCGGGACGCACGGCATTGATCCCCGCCATGCTCTCGCTTCCGTCCCGCGGGGAAACCCGCGATTTCCTCGAAACCTTGCTGATCGCCACCACCGGCAGCCTGATCGCGGGCTGGGCGGGCGTGCCGGCGGGCTTCCTCTCCGGTGCGCTGGTGCTGGTCGCCGCGGCGGGCGTGGCCGGGCGGCCGACCTATGTTCCAACACAGCTCACCAACCTGATCCTGTTCACCCTGGGCGTCGTGCTCGGCTCCGCAGTGACCCCGGAGACACTGAAGGGCATCTCGACCTGGCCGCTGAGCATCGTGTTCATGGCGGTCGCGCTCGTGCTGATTTTCTTCTGTACCGGCGGCTATCTGCGCCTCGTCCACAAATGGGATCCGCTGTCGGCCTATTTCGCGGCCTCGCCGGGGGCACTGTCGCAGGTGGTCTCGCTGGCGATCGAGACCAAGGCCGATCTGCCGGCCATCGTCATCGTGCAGACGGTCCGGGTGCTGCTGCTGTCGATCCTGCTGCCGTTGGGACTGAGTGCGTTCGGCTATGCCATTGCCGGAGCGCCGGCCCCGGGAACGGCAGCGGCCGGCAATGCCTGGGGCGAGATCCTGATCCTGCTGGCATGTTGCGCAGCGGTGGCCTTCCTTGCGCATCGGGTCAAATTTCCCGGCGGCATCATCTTCGGATCGATGGCCGCGTCAGCCGTGCTGCATGGCGGCGGGTTCATCGAGGCGCGGCTGCCGACCTGGCTCACGATCGCCGCGATGATCGGCATCGGCTCGGTCACCGGGTCGCGCTTTCGCGGCACGACGCCGGTGCTGCTGCTGCGCTACCTCAAGGCTGCGCTCGGCGCTTTCGCCGTCGGCATCTGTGTCCTGATTGTCTGCGTCGTCGCCGTCCTGAGCCTGCTGCCACTGCTGCAGGTCCGGGATGTGGTGCTGGCCTTTTCGCCCGGCGCGCAGGAAACCATGATGCTGCTGGCGCTCGCGCTGAATGGCGCGCCGGTCTATGTCGGCGCCCATCATGTAGCGCGCTTCACCATGGCGTCGATGGCGCTGCCGCTGTTCGTGCGGTTCTACGGTGACATCGAGGCGCGAGAGGCCGCGGAGAAGCGCCGCGTCCTCACCACCATGACACCTGACGAGTAGGCTTATTCGGCTGCGAGCGAGCGCTGCTTGCGGGCCAGGCCGAGCTGGTCCCACACATCCACCAGCGCGTCCGCGAGCCGGTCGATCAGCGCGTCGTCGTGGAACGGCGTCGGCGTGATGCGCAGCCGCTCGGTGCCCTTCGGCACGGTCGGATAGTTGATCGGCTGGATGTAGATGCCGAAATCCGTGAGCAGCATGTCGCTTGCCGCCTTGCACTTCTCCGGATCGCCGACCAGCAGCGGCACGATATGGGTGTCGTTCGACATCACCGGCAGGCCGACCGAACCGAGCACGGCCTTCACCCGCGCGGCGCGCTCCTGATGGCGGTCGCGCTCCCAGGACGAGGACTTGAGGTGCCGGATGGCCGCCGCCGCCGCCGCGCAGATCGCCGGGGGCAGGGCGGTGGTGAAGATGAAGCCCGGCGCATAGGACCGCACGGCATCGATCAGCGCATGGCTGCCGGCGATATAGCCGCCAAGGCAGCCGAACGCCTTGCCGAGCGTGCCCTCGATCACGTCGATGCGGTCCATGGCGTGGTCGCGTTCGGCGATGCCGCCGCCGCGCGGGCCGTACATGCCGACCGCATGGACCTCGTCGATATAGGTCATGGCGCCGTACCGCTTGGCCAGATCGCAGATCTTGTTGACCGGGGCGATGTCGCCGTCCATCGAATACAGGCTCTCGAACACGATCAGCTTCGGCCGGCGCGGATCGATGGCGCGCAGCAGCTCCTCGAGATGCGCCATGTCGTTGTGGCGGAAGATGTGCCGCTCGCACTTCGACTGGCGGATGCCCTCGATCATCGAATTGTGGTTGAGCGCGTCGGACAGGATCACGCAGTTCGGGATCAGCTTGGCGATGGTCGAGATGCCGGTCTCATTGGAGACATAGCCGGACGTGAATACCAGCGCCCCGTCCTTGCCGTGCAGATCGGCCAGTTCGCGCTCCAGGTCGACCAGCGGATGATGGGTGCCGGCGATGTTGCGGGTTCCACCCGCGCCGGTGCCGATCCGGGTCGCGGTCTCGACCATGGCGCCGACCACCTTGGGATGCTGGCCCATGCCGAGATAGTCGTTCGAGCACCACATCACGATGTCGCGGGGACCTTCCGGCGAATGCCAGATCGCGTGGGGGAACCGGCCGGCGATCCGCTCCAGGTCGGCGAACACCCGGTAGCGCCGTTCAGTATGCAGACGGTCAAGGGCCGCGGAAAAAAAGGCGTTGTAATCCATAGAGTTCGTGTCCGTTCCGCCAGTCATCGTGCCGCCAAAGGGCTTTCTAGAAGGGTTCCAGGCATCTTGTCGAGCCAATAAACGCATGGCTGCCCGGTGCCCGCCCCATCTGTTGGTAACTGGAATGAATCCAGGGGCTGGTCGAGTGGACATAATGTCAGTGTGGGGACGAAGGAATTGATTTCGGTCAACCCGCGGCCCGTTTGGGAGCAGCGGCTGCCCGGCCGGCGGCTGAACGGTTCGGAGGGGCCCCGGCCCCCGGGTCATCCGGGCTGATGGAACAGGTCCAGTCTCCGGCCGCGCGATCTGTTTGCAGCGGTCCGTGAAAAGGGCAGTATCGCGCTCCCCGCCGCCCGCTCAGGTGCGTCTCAATCTCATGGGCGGCCTGTGGTCTTGATCGGAGCACATACAATGAAATTGTGTTCAGGGTATCCGCAGAGTGCCGAAGCCTCGGGTTCAAGGCCCCCTGCTCAAGGTTTCCAACTCCTGTGCAAGGCGGCAGCCGTCGCGATTGCCGGATGTCTTGCGCTCGCATCCGGGGATGCGCTCGCCCAGCCCCAGCCAGCCGGCTCGATCGGGTCGGCGGCCTGCCAGGCGCTGAACGGCAAGACGGTCCAGGCCGCCCTCATCGGGGAGCCGACCTCCGGCGCCGTCGTCGTGTCGGCAACCTACAAGGCCGCCGTGGCCGATACGCCCAACCCGGCGGGCAATGCCATCATTCAGGGCACGCCGGACTATTGCGAAGTGCTGGTCGAGATCAAACCGGTGGACCCCGCCGCGCCGGCGATCAAGGTGCAGGTCAATCTCCCGACCAACTGGAATGGCAAGAAGCTGCAATTCGGCGGCGGCGGATATAACGGCGTGCTGATCACCGGGGTGCAGCCGAGCCGCGGTGCGGGTCCCGAGGTGCCGTTGCCGTTGGCGCAAGGCTACCTCACCACAGGCACCGACTCGGGCCACCAGAATTCGCAAGACGTGCATCCCGCGGCGTTCGCGCTCAACCAGGAGGCGCTCACCAATCACGCATACGCGGCCTACAAGAAGACCAACGATGTCGCGATGGAGCTTGCGCTCGTCTATTACGGGCGCAAGCCGGCGCGGAATTACTACATGGGCGGCTCCGAAGGCGGGCGGGAAGGTCTCCTGATCGCGCAACGCTATCCGGCGGATTTCGACGGTATCGTTGCCATCGACCCGGTGATCAACACGACCGGCCTCTGGACGTTTCAAAACAGCTTCGGCGGATTGCAGCGCGCACCGGGCAGTTGGCTGGGCAAGAAAGCGCAGCAGGTGCACGACACCGTGGTCGATGCTTGCGACAGGCTCGATGGCATCGCCGACTCTGTGGTCAGCAACTACAAGGCCTGCACCGCGCCGGTGGTGATGGCGGCATTCACCGGCAAGCGCTGCGCGTCCGGCGCGGACGAGGCGGTGACATGTTTCTCCGATGGAGAACTGAATGCGCTGAAGGCGGTCTATACCGGCTACACATTTCCCTTCGTGCTGGCGAACGGCGTGCGGAGCTATCCAGGCTATGTCCCGGGCAGCGAGCTTGTCCCCGTCAACTTCACGCGCTGGGTCACCGGCACCACGGCGCCGACCTCCGATCCCGATGCTCGCGGTGCCGGTGGCAATTATCAGTACGGGAGCTGGTATGTCCGGTATTTCGTCGCCCGCGATCCGAACTTCGATGCGCTGACCTACGATCCGGCGGCCTTCAAGGACCGTGTGCTCGAGCTGTCCAATCTGCTCGACTCGAACCAGCCGGATCTGACAGCCTTCCACAATCGCGGCGGCAAGCTCATCCTTCGCCAGAATCTCGCGGACAAGGGGCAGAGCGCGATGTCCGGCCTGAGCTACCGGGACGCGGTCGTCGCCAGGATGGGCCAGAGCAAGGTCGATGACTTCTTTGCGGCTTATGTCGCGACGGGTCTCGGCCATACGGCGAATGGATATGACGCGGGCACGGTCAATGCGCCGAGCTACGGCATCCCCGGGCGTATCGATTTGCTCGCGCCGCTGGAGGCCTGGGTTGAGAAGGGGATCAAGCCGCCCGATCAGCTCACGCTGGTCAACCGCCAGCCGCTGCCGCCGTACAATGTCGTCGCATCGAAGCCGATGTGCCGCTCCGGAAGCTATCCCAAATTCATAGGCTCAGGCAGCGCAGGCGGCGACAGGGCGGAGAATTATCGCTGCGTCGGCGAGTGAGGCGTCAGGCGGCGGCCCGTTGCTGTCCGGCGGCCGAGTTGCCGGACAGCCAGGGACTGAAGGGCTCCGGGGGAACCAGGCCCTCGGTCACCCAGACGGGACGAATCTGGCCTCGGGAACCGATCTGGCCGATCATCACCGGCTTGAACAGGTGATGGCTGCGGCCGTCCATCTTGACCCGGAAGCCGCCCGGTGAGGTCATCGTGCTTCCCGCAAGCGCCGCTTTGACCGCTTCGGTGGCCGTGGTGCCGGCTGCTTCCACTGCAGCGGTCCACAGGTGGAAGCCGATCCAGGTCGCTTCCATGGGATCGTTGGTGACCGCGCGGGGCTGGCCGGTGAAGGTCCGCCAGGCGTCGATGAATTTCCGGTTCTCCCGGGTGTCGAAGGCGTGGAGGTAGTTCCAGGCGACATAGTTGCCGGCGACGTTGGAGCGCATCAGCGCCGGCAGTTCGCTCTCGGTGATCGACAGCGACATCACCGGGATCGTCTGCGCCGTCGCGCCCTGCCGGGCCATCTCACGGAAGAAATGCAGGTTGGCGTCGCCGCTGATGGTGGAGACGACCGCGGCATTGCCGCCCCTGGCGAAGGCGCGGATATCCTCGACCACGTCTTTCCAGTCCGCGAATCCCAGCGGTGTGTGGATGTCCTGCACATCGTCGCCGGTGATGCCCTTGCTGGCGAGATAAGCACGCAGCACGGCATTGGTCGTGCGCGGATAGACGTAGTCGCTGCCGATCAGGAAGATGCGGCGGGCTCCCTTGTCGATCAGGAAGTTGATGGCAGGCAGGCCCTGCTGATGTGGCGTCGCGCCGGTATAGTAGATGTTCGGCGAGGCTTCCTCGCCCTCATACTGGCTGGGATAGAACAGCAGATTGCGTTCGCGCTCGACGATCGGCAGCACCTCCTTGCGGGAGGCCGAGCTCCAGCAGCCGAAGATCGCCGCGACGCGATGCTGCGTGATCATCTCCAGCGCCTGAGCGCCGTACAGCGCCGCGTCCGAGCGCGGATTCATGATCACCGGCTCAAGCGGCCGTCCCAGCAGCCCGCCATTGGCGTTGCATTGCTCGATCATCATCACCAGCAATTCCTGCAGCGGGCGCTCGCTTGCGGTCATGGTGCCGGAGAGCGAATGCAGGATGCCGACCTTGATCGAACCGTGTTCGAGGTCCGTGAAATAGCTCGACACCGCATCGACCAGCCATTGCGAGCGGCCGAGCAGATCTTCCGCATTGCCGAGTACGAGATGGCCGGCCTCCTCGACTTCGGCGACCGATGAATTGATGCCGGGCAGCACCTCGGCAATGGTGCCGGCCACGCTTTCGGCCCGCTGTCCGATCCGGTCGATCTCGACAGCCTGATGATCGAGGATGCCGGTCAATTGCCGATTTGCGCCGCTCAGCGTCGCCACGCTGCTGGACACGGCGGCGATGGCGCTGACCGTCTGGTCGACGGCCTGCTGGATGTCGTTGATCTGTGTGCTGATGTCGCCGGTGGCTTTTGCCGTCTGCTGGGCGAGGGACTTCACCTCGCTGGCGACCACCGCGAAGCCCTTGCCCGCGTTGCCGGCGCGTGCGGCCTCGATCGTTGCGTTCAGCGCCAGCAGCGAGGTTTTGGCGGCGATCGACTCGATGAGCTTGACGACGGCGCCGATGCGGTCGGCGGCGTCGGCAAGGCTGCGGACGATCTGGTCGGTGCGTGCGAGATCGGCGACGGTCTTGTCGGTGGCCTGTTTGGTGATGTCCGCCTTGTTGGTCGAACGTGCGATCAGATCGGACAACTCGCGCGCGGCCCGGGCGACGGCATCGGCATCGTTGGCGGCCGACATCGCCGCGGTGGTGGCCTGACGCGTGCGTTGCCGCATGTCGCGATTGCGCACGCCGAGGTCCTCGGCCGTGACGCGGATCTCTTCGCCGGCGTGATGGAAGGTGCTGACGAGTTCGTCGACGGCGCGGCGAAACCGTTCGGTGAAGAAGATGCGCCCGGCCTGGTGCAGCCGCGTCTCGGCTTCCCGGCTGGTGTGATCCACCGCAACGGCCTCGGCATCGACCAGCGACTGGCGGACAGTTTCGGCAACCAGATTCACGCCGGCGGCCAATGCTCCGCTCTGAAACTGGTCGGGAATGGTGGCGTATCTGTCCCCCGCGGCGATCTGGGAAATCGACGTCAGCATCGACTGCATGCGCCGTTCAGCGTACCATGCCGCTAGTCCTCCAAAGACGAGCGCAACAGCCAGCGTGATGATGGCGTGGCCGGTCACGACGCCGACAAGCGCCGATCCCAGACATGCAGCCAGTGATGGAATGAGAATCCAGCGGCCCGGCATCTCACTGCGAATCGCGAAAAACATGGGATGCGGTCTTTTGTGGATGTCACCGGCGCTTTCAAACTGATTGTTCCGGCTTACCAATTCCTTTCCTATGCTATTGAAAACACGCACGAAATGTGAGCAGTGGGCCCAAAAATTGGGCGGCGTGGATTGGTTGCCCGCATTGAGGAATTCCAACAGAGCGCAAAGCGAGATACTTTTTGGAATCGAACCAGAGACAGCCGATGCTCAAGCGCACCCAAGACGATAAAGGCCACCTGCCGGTGCGCAGCATCGCGCGCAGGAGCGGCGCGCCGAAGAGCAAGGCCGACTCCGGCAACGGCGTGGCCGGTCCTGTCGATCTGTCGACGCTTCCGCAGTCGCTCGGCTATGTGCTGCGGCGTGCGCAACTGGCCGTGTTCAAGAATTTCAAGGCGACGTTCGACGATGTCGACATCACGCCGGCGCAGTATTCGGTGCTGTCGATCATCGAAAGCAATCCCGGCCTGAAGCAGACCCAGGTGAGCGATGCTCTCGGTATCAAGCGCGCCAACTTCGTCTCGTTGCTCGATACGCTGGAGGCGAGGGGATTGGCGGAACGGGCGCCTGCGGCCGACCGGCGGTCGTATGCCCTGTTCCTGACGCCGAGTGGCCGCAAGTTGATGAAGTCGCTCCACGCGCTCAATCTTGAGCACGAGACGCGGATCGCCGCGTCAATCGGTCCCGAGCAGCGCGCCGAATTGCTGGCGCTGCTGGCCGCGATCATCGGGCCGCTGGAAACGTCGCTGGGGCAGTCATCGCCCGGCGATGACGAGGTGTGACGCTCGCACCGTTTCTATTCGACCCAGTCGGCGCATTTCTGGATCTGGTCGTCGCTGCCCCAGGGCATGATCGGCACGGACGATGTCGAGTTCTTCGGCGAGCCTTCGATGATGCGATCGGAATAGACCATGTAGACAAGGACGTTCCGCTTGGTGTCGCAGCCGCGCACGATCTGCATCTTCTTGAAGAACAGCGAGCGGCGCTGGCGGAACATGTCCTCGCCCTGCTCGAACTTCTGCTTGATGCGGATCGGCCCGATCTGCCGGCATGACAGCGAGATGTCGGAGACCTCCTCCGCAACGCCGATCCAGCCCTTGAAGCCGCCCTTCTCGGGCACCGTGAAATGGCACGCGACGCCGTCGACCTCCGGATCATCCAGGCCATAGGTCGCGAGCTTGTCATTGGGCGTGAGCCATTTGAACACGGTCGACCGCTTGAAGATCAGGTCCGGCTCGTCGGCGGCGTGTGCGGCCGGAATCACCAGGCCTGCCAGGGCCGCGAGAACTGTGGCGACGATGACGGGGCGAAAAGACAGGACGCGGCGCATGGGTTTCTCCTGACGCCAGCTGTCGTGCCGGCTCAACCGAGGCGAATATATAGGGTCGAATTGTCCGCCTGCGACGGCTGCGGCCTGGCCGATGTCAGCGTCTTGCCCTGGCGGAGCCGGCCGACCAGTCGCAGGCTTTCGCGACCCTGGCCCTGGCTTGCGAAACCTGGCCGAGCTGAAATTCGGCTTCGTACGAGCCGCCCTGACGATCGTAGAGGCGGACCAGGAACCGGCCGTCATCGGGAAGCGCGCGCAGCAGGGCGATCGACTCGGCCGTGACCGGAAGGACAACGGACCGGTCGTTGACGGACCCCTGCCAGGGCGACGTCACCGGCGCGGCACGATTGATCCGGTAGACCACTTTCAGGATGTCGTCGCTGTAGGGGAAATTCTCGATCCGCACAGTCGCTTCGGTGATCCTGTCCCGGCAGCGCAGGGTCAGCAATCCTGTGCCGGTGGTCGACCGCAGGGCGGCGGTGACCTCCGGGGAGTCATCGAGTTTGGATGTTGAATCCTCGATCTCCCAGGTGGTGGGGAAGGTTGAGAAAATCGCCGGTCCGTCAGGCTGGCCGGGGCGGAATTGCCGATCGAAGCAGGCCAGCCGTGCCATATTGTCGCGGATCAGCCGGCAAAGCGCCAATTCCATCGTGTTGGGAATCTGGGCGGTTGCGAAGCTGCCGGGGCACAACGCAGCGGTCACCGCAAGGGTCGAGATCAGCCACCACCGCTTCATGCGTGACACATCAAAGCCCCCTCCGCGAGAGGATCATCTGCTGCGATTTTGGTGATGGTGGGGCGCGCCGGCAGCGGGTGGCGATCATCGGACCAGTTCGCATGTTGCGAAATCCGGCGATCTGGAGTTTGGTGCAGCCATGACAGACGCAAAGAACGACGTGCAGAGCAAGTCCCAGTCCCAGGCCCAGCGGGAACAGGACGGCAAGAAGGCCATGGCCGAGTACCAGGCCGAGCAGGCTGCAACCCTCGCGAAGACCGAGCGCCTGCGGGCCCTGCGGCTTGCGCGCGACGCGGCGATGGGACCCAAGGTCGCCAAGCCGGTTGCCGGCAAGAAAGCGGCATCGAAAAAGAAGGCGGAGCCGGCCAAGCCACTGTCCGAATGGCTGAAATCGCAGCGGGATGAAGGGCGGCGCAGCTAAACGGCGTCGCAGGGGAGGCGACGCCGACGGCGGAACTTTTCAATTCTGAAGACCTGGGAGGTCTCCAAGTCGTTGCCGCAAGTGACCAGCGATCCGATGGCGTGACCGGATCCCCGGCTTAAGTCATTTATCTGACCTTCAGATTCTCAGCCGCCTCTTTGCCCCGGCTGCTGACGATTTCGTATTCGATCTGCTGGCCTTCGTTGAGGGTGCTCAGTCCTGCCCGCTCGACCGCAGAAATATGCACGAACACATCCTTGCCGCCACCGCCGGACGGCTGAATGAAGCCGTAGCCTTTGGTCGGGTTGAACCACTTCACAGTACCTGTCGCCACACCGCATCTCCTTGATTGTGAGCGGGGGGACTGTCTCACAAAGTGTGGACAATCGCCAGTGCTCGTTTTCCCGGAACGTTAGGCCAGAGGCCGTGATCTGCGGGCGTTCGGTTGACGCAATCGTTATTTGCGGCCGCAGCCGGGTCACACGGAGTTGCAGGACTGCGCGTTTACCCCTCGCGACTCCGATGTTACCCGCTCGCCTGTTGGACCATTGAGGACCTTTTGGAGATACGATGAAGCTTACATTGACGACTGCTGCTGCCGTCCTTGCGCTTTCTGCCACCAGCGTTTTCGCGGAACCTGGTCTCAGTCTTGATACGCAGGTGCAGATGCTGATGAAGCAGGCTGAGGCACAGAAGACAGCTCCGGCGCCAGCCGCGGCGGCGGTGCGTACCGCCAAAATCGGAGCGGATATTACTGTCACCATCAAGTCGAAGATCACGACCCCGGTATCCTGCAGTCTGACGATCGTACACGGCACCGCGCTCGCCCAGTATGTCGAAACGGTTGCGGTGCCTCTCAAGATCACCAACAAGACAGGCACTTGCGCGCCCGTGATCCCGTTCAAATGGGCCAATGCGGATACATCTTTCCCCGTGATGGTCTCATTGCAGGTCAGCACGATGGATGAGACGGCCAGTATTGGACGGGTGAGCCAGCACAGCATTCAGCAGATTCAACTTCCCAATCAGAACCAGACAAAGACCATCACCTATAGCCTCGACTTCTGATCGATACTTCATCCTGATTTGGAAAGGGGCTGACCGAGGTCAGCCCCTTTCTGTCTGCAGGACGCGGATGCGGATGGATTCGGTTGTTTGATCTGTTCACACGCGGCTTGCGAGCCGGCTTGGCAGCAATTCACCGGTGCGTTCCAGCACCGGATACGCTGCCGCTGCGACCAGATGCGAGTTGATGAGCTTCATGTCGCGGAGCAGATCGAGATGCATCGCGCTTGTCTCCGCGGTGTCCAGGCGACCCGAGCGAAGCCGCGCCACATGGGCGTTTGTCGCCGCGCTTTCGGCCTCGCGAAACGCGACTTTCTCGTCGGCGAGCAGGCGGGCCGCCCGCGTGTCTTCCGTCATGAACAGGGAGGCGGCGGTGCGCAGATTGACGATCAGCCGATCCATCATGGCCGCGAGTTCCGACTGCCCCTCGCGGGAGAAGGCGAGGCCGCGCTTGAGCCGCTTGGCGGCGTGGGGCAGCAGGTTGCGATCAATCACGTCGCCGGCCTGCTCCATGTTCATGGTGAAGGACAGGATCTGGTCCAGGCGGCGATGGTCGGCTTCGCCCAGTTCATCAGGATCGATCGAGGTCAGATAGGTCTTGATCGCCGTATTGAGGCGGTCGAGCACGTCGTCGAGCCTGCGGGTGTCCGCGATCAGTTTGCGGTCGTCATTGACGAGAGCCTCGCGCGCGCCGCGGAGCATCTCATCGAGCACATCCGTCAGCCGCAGGGCTTCGCGCGCTGCGCCGCCGAGCGCGACGATCGGAGTCTCTTTGGCCGCCGCGTCGAGATAGAGCGGGCGTGACGGATCGGCCGGATCGGCCTGCGGCGGCAGCAGCCATTGCAGAAGACGGGACAACGGTCCGAGCACTGGAAGGAAGGCCGCGGCCAGCACGATGTTGAACAGGGTGTGGAAATCCGCAACCGCCCGAGCCGGATCCGGATCGATCGTGACCATGAAACGCCCGATCGGATACAGCGCGGCAAGGCCGATGGCCACGCCGAGCGCCCGGTTGAGGAGATTGCCCAGCGGAACGCGCCGCGCCGCCGGATTGCCGGCCGGCGTTCCCTCCAGCAGCGGATTGATCGCGGTTCCGAGGTTGGCCCCGAGCACGAGCGCGAAAGCGGCGTCCGGCGGAATGACGCCCTTGGCCGCAAGCGACATCACCACCAGCACCACCGCGACGCTGGAATGCACGGCCCAGGTGACCACGGCGCCGAGCAGCACATCCAGTACCGGCACGGTGGCGATCGCGCCGAGGAAGAGCCGCAGGCTCGGCGCATCCTCGTAGGGCGTCATCAACGCCAGCAGCTGATGGAGCGCGATGAGGACGAGGCCCAGGCCGATGAAGACGCGTCCGAGATCATGGGTGCGCGAGCTTCCATCCCGGCGGAACATCAGCACGCCGGCCAGGATGAGCACCGGCGCGGCGGCGGCGACATTGAACGACAGCACCTGCACGATGACGGTGGTGCCGATATTGGCGCCCAGCATCACCGCGAGCGCCGGCACCAGATCGACAAAGCCACCGGCGGCGAAGCCGGTGACCATCAGCCCCGTGGCCGTGCTGCTCTGCAGGATCGCGGTCACGCCAAGACCCGCTGCGACGGCCGAAAACCGGTTGTTCAGCGTGCGGCCAAGAAAGGTCCGCAGATGAGGGCCGAAGGCGCGCTGAATGCCCGTCTGCACCATATGCGTTCCCCACAGGAGGAGCGCGATGAAGCCGGCCAGATCAATCAGCGTGATGGAAAGAGCCATCTCATGGAGCCTCCTGCCATTCGAGAACCCGTCCCGACGGAGCAATCCATGAGAATGGGCCTTGCAGCGCGCAGATCAAGCACAAATGCAGCGCAGACGCCGCATGGCTTCGGGGCATTCCGGCCCGGCTGTCAGTCGCGCCCCAGCAGAACGTCGAGCAGATTCCAGCGCGGGCGCGGATCCGGCCGCGGCTCGCCCTTGATCCAATAGCTGCTCTCCCGTTCGCGCACGCCGTCGGTTTTTTCAAGATCGAGCAGCAGATTGAGATAGCGCAGAAAGTTGGTGGAGAGTGGCGGCAGCAGATACGCCACCGCAAGCGGCGCGCCGATTCCGGCGGGGGACAGGGCCGTGTAGTTGTCGTGCGCCGAGGCCCAGGCGGCTGCCTGGTCGAGCGTCCACAGAGCGGCATTCACCTCCGGATGTTTCGGAAGCTCCTCATAGGAGTCGAGTTGTATGATCTCGGCGTCCGGAAACAGCGTCTGCGCGATCCGGCTCATCTGGGGGTCGTGGAAGATCGCCAGTTTCAGGTTCGGCATGGCTCTCACCGCGGCATAGGTCGCGTAGTCCGCCACGTCGGAAGACTTCACGATGAGAGCCACCGGACTGACAAGATAGAAGTTCGACACACTCAGCCGCGCCAGCCGTTCCGGCGTCGCATAGGCGCCGGCCATGACGATGTCGAAGCGCTGGTCGATGAGATCCTGCTCGAGGGTGTCCCAGTCCACCGGGACGAATTCGATGCCGACTTGCAGGTTCCGCGCCAGCCGATACGCGGCGGAGACGTCATAGCCGACCAGCTGCTCCTGGTTGTTGAAGTAGCTGAATGGAACGATCCGCGTGCCGTAACCCACGCGGATACGTTTGCGCTTGCGGATGCCGTCGATGGTCGCCGCATCTTCAAGCGGCGCGAGGTCCGCCGGCCGTGTCTTGTGGATGATCGCGTCCAGTCCCGCCACGCTGCGCGGGTCCAGCGTGCGTGAGAGCAGGGCGGCCTCGGTATGCGGCGGAAACAGGATGTGGCTGATGCTCCGCCCGGCCAGCCCCAGTGCGGCGAAGCCCGCAAGGCCGATCATCAGCGGCGGCAGCAGGCGGCGGAGCTGAAGCTTCGCCCGGCCGAAATAGATCAGCGGGACAGCCAGCGTGACGAAGGCCAGCCCCATCACCGAGACGGCGACCTGGCCGTAGCGGGTGACGGTCATGGTCTCGACATAGAGGTCGGTCGCCGATGACGGCATATGCAGCCAGGTGCCGAGGAACGCCACCGCATCGACCGACGCGCTCGGCGAGCCGATCCCCGACATCAGCGCCATGAACGGCAGCAGCGCGGCGTCGCTGGAGGAGATCGCAACCTTGTACTGATAGCTGAGATACAGGATGAACAGGGTGATGAAATAGTTTCCGAGCTGGCTCAGCACATAGCTGATGGATGAGGTCGCGCGGATGACGTCATTGGTCTCGTCGCCCTGCAGGCCCTGGCTGGCGGTCAGCTTCTCGGCCGCCTGCTGAATGAACGGCAAGGCCGCTGCCGAGATGGTGGTGACCAGCGCCAGGGTGAATCCGCTCTGCAGGTCATGGAGGATTTCGCCCGCCCGGCGCGGGATGATCCGGCTCAGGGCGAATGGCAGGATGAGGAAGCCCAGCGCCAGCGTTCCGATCAGAAACAGCCCGATATAGGCGACCACCGTGCCGGCGGCGTCCGGCTTGATGGTGCCGGATGCGCTGGCGAACAGCGCGAAAACCCCGACCGGCGCAAAATAGACGATCCAGTTCCAGATCCTGACGCTGGCGACCCGGAGCACGTCCACGACTTCAAGAAACGCCGCCTTCTGCGGCACGCTCTGGATGGCGATCCCGTACAGCACCGAGAAAATCACGACGGCCGGGATGGTGTTGCGCGACAGCGCTTCAATGATATTGGCGGGAATCAGAAGGTCGAGCAGGCTGACCGATGGTGTATCGGCGGGCGACGTCAGCACGGCCGACACCATCGGGCTGGGGATCGCCAGCGCCAGCAGATAAATGGTGATGAAAGTGGTGACCCATAACAGCACATAGACGTGCCAGCTCGCCCGCAGCAGGCGCCACGCGCGATCTGCGACGAGACCGCCCAGGCCGCTGAGCAGCGAGCAGATGATGTAGGGAAACACCGCGATCTCGAGCATCTTGGAATAGGCGAGGCCGAGCGGCTGCAGGAAGGCCATGCGCTCCCCGAAGAAGAGGCCGCATGCCAGGCCGCATACCGCGCTGAGCAGGATCCAACTGGGCAGGCGGGACACGGGCTGCTTGCTGTCGGCCACTGGCAGTCTCACTGATCCGGATGCGAACGAAATCCAGCCGTCAGATTGGCATGGATCAGGCTCTCGCCGTAAACAGGAAATAGCCAACGGTGCCGAACAGCCGTCCCGCTGCGTGAAGCGCGTCAATGCCCGTCTGCCAGACGCCGAGCTCGTCGCTGGAAATAGCGCCGTCTTTCTCCGCGTTGCGGCCGACGCTGGAAAAATATTCGGCGCCGAGGTCTTGCGGAAAGATGACGACGCGGGTCGTCACGGTGATGTCATGCAATCCGAGATCGTCCAGCATGGCGCCGAGCGGCCCGGGGAGCCAGCTCTGCGCGACCGCCGTGTCCGCCTCGTGCGCCAGCGCGCGGCGAACGAGGGCGCGGTCCGGCAGGTTGACGGTCGTGGTGCCGAAGTCGGGTTCGATGAACGCCAGCGATCCGCCGGGCCTGACCACGCGCTTCATCCCGGCGACCGCCTGCCGGACGTCATCCAGATAGATCAGCAGCCGTTCGGCCCGGACGTGATCGAACGAGGCATCCGGCCAGGGCAGGGCCGCCGCATCGCCGACCCGGTAGTCGATCCGAAGTCCATCCGCCGCCGCCAGCCGCTCCGCTTCGGCGATGAAGCCGGCGCTCTTGTCGATGCCGGCGACAGGCGGTCCGGACGTCACCAGCCGGGCGAGCCGCACAGTCTCCAGGCCGAAGCCGCAGCCGACGTCCAGCACATGCGACGACGGCCCGATCAGCGCCCGGGCGGTGCGTTTGAGCTCCTGCAGTTGCGCGATGGAGTCGAAGGCGGCGAGGGCGCTGATATAGGTCTGAAGATCATTCGCCCGGTCGACAGCCGTGAACCGATGCAGGGACAAATCTTCCGCCATAATCCGCTCGCAAGGATAGAGTGACGTTGGAAAGTCGTGAAAGCCGGATCCGGACGGCATCGTAGTCGTCATTTCCGGACCGGGCGATCCCTAAAGATGAACTAAAAACCTGATGAAATTATTCGACGAAACGACGGGGCGAGGTTTCCACAGACGAAACGCCGGCGATCTGGCGAACCTGTCGTGTTCATCTGGTATGATCCAATGATGGTCGATGTCGTTGACAAGCTCGTCGCGCTCTATGAGCGCTCGCCAGTGCTGGTGGCCGCCTATGACGGGTTTGACCGGCTGCGCTATGCCAATGAGGCGTTTCGGTCAGCCTATTTCATCGAGGCGGGCGAGGAGCCGTTCTGGCCCGATCTGATGCGGAGAAACTTTGAGGCCCGGCGGGGCACGGTGATCCGCGGCGACAATTTTGACGAATGGCTGATCTCCACCCAGTCCCGGCGGGGGAAAATCGAGTTTCGCGCATTTGAGACCGATCTGATGGACGGGCGATGGCTCTGGATGACGGAATCGGTCCAGAGCGATGGCTGGATGCTGTGTGTGGCCAGCGACATCACCAACCTGCGCGCCGAGGATCGCGTCGTCCGTCAGGATCGCGATTCCGCCCTCAAGGCGGCGCTGACCGATGAACTGACGGGCGTCGCGAACCGCCGCTTTGTGATGGCCCGGATCGCGGAGATGCAGAACAACGCCAATGTGCAGGACGCTGGCCCCGGCTGTGTCGCCGTCATCGATCTCGACAACTTCAAATATATCAACGACGCATATGGCCATCCCGCCGGCGACCTGATCCTGCGGGACTTCGCAAGGCGCATCCACGGTCAGTTGCGCCGCTTTGACTGTTTCGGCCGCATCGGCGGGGAGGAGTTTGCCCTGGTCCTGCCGAACACATCGATCGAGCAGGGCGAACTCATCCTGGAGCGGATGCTGGCAGTGGTCCGCCTGTCCCGGCCGCTGCCCGGACACCCCGACTTCAGCTACACCTTCTCCGCGGGGATTGCCGCCGTCGAGACTGGTGAGGACGCTGCCGGCATCTGCGGCCGCGCGGACCGCGCGCTCTATGCCGCCAAGCTGGCCGGACGGAATCGCGTGATGCGGGACGGTTCGGGTCTGTTGCGGGTCGCGACGGGCACATAGGCCGGACGATCGGCCCGGCGATCGGTTGCTGCCCGCGGGCGGCAGCACGCGATGTCCATATGTGTCGCTTCGGGCGCCGCTCCCGGTCTTTCTCAGCTGCCGTCATTTGTTATCAAGAAATGGTGACTTCAGGCGGGCCCCTGATCTCTCAAACGTGGCCGAACCTTCAATTGAGCTGCGACAACAAACCGTCTGTAATGCAGACGCTCACTTCACGGTGAGTCATCCAGAGGGGCTTTTACAAATGAAATCACTGGCAACAGCGCTGGTCCTCAGCGCCGGACTTTTTGCGACTGCGGCACACGCCGCGAATGTTACAATCACGGAAGCCAAGGTCGAGGGCGGAAACCTCATCGTTTCGGGAACGACTCCGCAGGCCAATCAGGCCGTCAAGCTCGACGACAAATTCAACGCGACGTCGAACGGGCAGAAGAAATTCACCTTCACCCTCTCGAACTATCTGCCGCCGGACTGCATCGTGAATCTGACCGCCGGCGCGGCCACCGGCACCGGCGTGGTTGCGAACTGTGGCCCGAAGGGCGTGTCGCCGCGCGGCGCCTGGAAGAGCACCAGCGATTACGTCGTCGATGATCTCGTTGTCTGGCAGGGCACGACCTGGCGGGCCAAGATCGCCAACACCAACAAGAAGCCCAATAACAACCCGAACCAGTGGCAGGTGTTTGCAGCCAAGGGCGATGTTGGTGAGGCGGGTCCCAAGGGTGCCGCCGGCCCGGCCGGAGACACCGGCCCGCAGGGCGCTCAGGGTCCTGCCGGACCTCAGGGGCCGCAGGGCCCACAGGGTTCGCAAGGCTTCACCGGCCCGCAGGGGCCTCAGGGTCCGAAGGGTGATCCGGGTGTCTCGGGCGCCAACGGCACTGGAACGATTTCGCTGGCAGCCAACGCAATCGCGAATGGCCGGTGCAGGGATTTCACGATCGGCTTCGGCGGGACCAAAGCCGGTGACGCGATCGTCATCTCGGCGAAAGGAGCCCTTGCCGAGGGCATGCTGATTTACGGCGCTCGGGTCGCGACGGACAACACCGGCGTCATGAAGGTCTGCAATTTCACCGGCGGAACAAGCCCCGTCGTCACGGACCTCCAGATCCGCGTCGTGACCTTCCGCTGATCCATCATGGCGGAGCCGGGCCTCGGCTCCGCCATTCCCTCAGTCCCTGCACGCGCACTGCGAGCCGGCCGGCTCGCGGTGCGCGCTTTTTCCCGCGGCCGGGATGGCAATCCGTGCGTCTGTCACCGCAATGTCATATGACGCGACGACAGCTTGCAGCGGATAAGACCGAGGGGCCCCATGGACTACTTCCGACGCTTCACCTTCCTGTTCGCGACGCCCGATTTTGACGCGGGCGATCTCGAAGGAATCCGCTTCAACCAGATCGTCGACGAGATCGAGCGGTCGGGCTTCGAGGTGGTCAAGGCGCGCAAGCTGGAAGACGCCGAGATCGCGGTGCAGACCGATGCCGCCATCGGCTGCATGGTGGTGGACTGGGGCAAGAAGGGCCTCGAGGGCAAGACCGCGGCGCTGATCAACCTGATGCGCCGGCGCGGCCTGGATTTCCCGATCATCCTGCTGATCCGCCGCAAGCGGTTCGAGGATGTGCCGGTCGAGGTGCTCGACTTCAT
>Ga0182746_1001630_pt1 | contig 19372 bp, 41 predicted proteins | sample eDN3rd30CBELigOP_FD_128881 | JGI IMG/M metagenome (GOLD analysis project Ga0182746, IMG submission 128881) | Enriched Organic Plus compost microbial communities from Emeryville, California, USA - eDNA 3rd pass 30_C BE-Lig OP (version 2) (version 2) ... | reverse complement strand
GTGATCCCGCTGGGGCTGTTAATGTATATTGATAGTCAACATTTTGATTCCTGTTTGTGCCAATTGCTGTGCCGGTTATTGTTTGTTTCCTATAAAGGCGGCTGCTCCTTTTTCTCCCTGGTACGTAAGGATTATGCTAAACTTTAACTGAGTGTTTTCAAATGATCCATTCCCTTCGGCTTGGAATGTAGTTCCATTCAGAACCCAGTCTTGAAGAGGTATGTTGAAGCCTATTTTGCTGCTTAGTTCTGCATTTAGATTGCCTATTTTGATGTGTTTGGGTTCTGTGGATATAACGCTTACTACCGAAGTCGCGTTGTCTGATGCGTTTCCTACGGTTAGAACTCCATCATAAGTTCCTAAGTAGTTTGTCCGTACTTCATTTTCGCATTTCTTACCTTCCATGTAGTACGGGCATTCTTTTTCGCATGAAGATAGAGCTGTGGTTGCAATAATGGCTGAAACGATAATTTTTCTCATGATATTTATTTGCTTAGAACATAAGTTATAATAGTGTCTTCTGAAAGGTATTCTTTCCTGGCTATAATAGTTATCGTAGTGGAGGTAGTGGCGGTTACTCTATACTTTAAGTTTACCTCTTCGGGAATATTTGCGTCTAAATGAATATCTCCTGTTTCGGATAAGGTAATGTTTGAAATGCCGGCAAAATATTTTGTGGAATCCGACTTGTATGTGCCGAGGGCCGATGTTGGCAAGGATTGTTTTTCTACGACTCTAAGTCTTTTTTGCCCCGATACAATGTTTCGAACATGATCAATTTGTATTGGTTGTTTTTTTCGGTAAATTATTGCGAGTATGCTGTAATGCGCCGAAGGTATTGGCTGCATGATATAGGCTTTGGGACCTGTGTATAGTTGATCGTATATTACTCTTGAGGCGCAGCCTCCGTGTTGTGCAGTAATTTGTTTCAGTAGGTCATTTGCACGTTTTATGATTCCGGTCTCTTTTTTGAATGAAGCATTTATTTTAAGTTGGAATATAGTTAGTTTGGCAAGGTGTCTTGTGCTGTCGAATTCTTCTTCTTGGAATATTTTTACTCGTTCCCAGTCGTATACGCTTTGTATAGTGGTATCAACTTGGCTAAAAGAAGTGTTGAGTTGGAAGAGGAATAGGGCGGAAGCGAATATATTCTTCATGTAATGTTTTTTGAGCAATTTACGATTTTCCTTTTTCTACGTCCTCCAGTCGTTTTAATTCTTTTTTTAATAGCTGGATAATATCTTCTTTATCTTTTATGGCCTTTTCCAGCAATTCTATTTGTTTTGAAAGGATTTGATTTTCATTTACAATAGCTCTGTTATAGTCGACTTGACTTTCTTCGGCTACGGACTTTAAGGGGAGTTCAAATGTTTGATAGTTTTTCAGTTCTTCCGAAGTTAGAATGTCTTCAATTTTACATCCAAGTATTTCGGGCAATTTATAAATGTAGAACTCATTTAACTTTGTCAACCCACGTTCTATTTTTGAGTAGGCTGCCGCAGATATTTTCAACTTATCAGCAACGTCTTGTTGTGATAAGCGTGCGTCTTTTCTAAGCAATTTTATTCTTTTGTGTATCTCAGCTTGCATGTTTAAAAATAATGCTTTGATAATCAATATTGTCTGAAACTTTTAGAACTTTTTTAGCTAAAAAGTTTTGAAAGTTTCAAAAGTTGATTTAGGTTTGCTTCATCCAAAAGAGAAAACGCATAAACTATGCCAAACGTGAATATGGTTAATAAGCAGCAACATAACAGCATTTACAGTCTTTTGGACAGGGGCCGTGGTTTCAGTACCTCCTTTCGTATTGGCATAGTGCCACGGTCCCGATTTTTTAACCAATAAGTATTGAAGAATGGGAGCGCTTGAAGAACTATACGAAAAAATAGACGCACTTACCAAAGAGGTGCGTTCACAGCGTGCCGAACTGCAAAAGTTCATCGAGTTGAACAATGAGCAGAATATGACAATGGCGCAGGTGTGCCAGGAACTGGATGTTACCGACAATACAATTAAAAAAATGATCGACAGCGGGGATTTTCCTTCTGCAAAGAAGGTAGGCCGCGAATGGCGTTTCCGTCGGTCTGAAGTAATGAAATTAAAGGCTTAACACAAATACAATGGAAGAGAATAGCACGAAGCCGGCGCAGCCCCGGCAAATGACCTTCAAACACGCCGAAGTTGAAAAGCTGGTCGACCAGCTGCGGGAAAAGAACCCGACGCTTACCGTTTCGGCGGCTATCGGCCACGTTTTCGAGGAAATGAAAAAGCGGATCGACGAAACAGAAGAAACGCTTTCTAAGCGCCTGGCTAACCTCGACGAAGCACAGGAAAAAATAGAGGCTATTGAAGCATCCTGGGCAGAATCCAATACTGCCCTCAATGGTGCCAATGCTCGTATTGCCGAACTGGAAAAAGCCTTTGCGGATGCACAGGCGAAAGTGGACGAACTGGTAACGCAGCAGATGGCCGTTGCCGATGCTGGTCAGTTTATGAACCTTAATGATCTGCCGGAAGATGCCGCGAAGTACCTGGACGATGTGGGCCGGGAAATTATGGCGTTCAGCCTGTTCCCGTCTACGGCTGATTGGGTGCTGTTTATGCTGCATAAAATGCAGGAGGTAAAGGGCTTTATTCCTTCTTCCGGCGTGCTGGTGCCTAAAGAATGGCTACGTGTGAAAGGGGGGCAGCATGGATAACGTGACACTTAGTAAAGAAGCGTATGAGGCTCTGTTGCAGGATCGGGAGAACCTGCAACAGCTTCGCTCTGATGTGCGGGAAGGTGGCCAGGCCCTGAAGCAGATTTTTGAGCGTCTGGGCTTTTGGCAATTAATCACCAATGCCGTAGCCGGTCAGGAGATTAGTAAGCGTCAGTTTGCTAAGAAGCTGGCCGGTTTGGGGCAACAAATAATGTTCGGCTCGCTGGAACTGGAAGATTTGCTCTCGAAAGAGAGAATTGAAATGATTGGTCGATTACTTAAAGAGTTTGAATAATGGAACTTCCTCAAGAACAAGTAAAGATAGATCTGTCCAGCGATCCTGTATTCCAGGACCTGCTGCAGCCGACCAACAGGAAGGAACCAGGTAAGGAAATGTCCGAAGCTGCCATTAAGGCCGCGGCGGAAGCTGCCGGCGATTTTGCCCCGGAACCGGAAAAAATTGCTATGCCTAATGATTTGGGCGAAACAGAGGCGGCGTACCAGTCAACACCGGAAGAGTTGATTGACTGGGAAGATCAGGCAGACAACGCCCTTGCGGTGCTGGAATTTGCCAATATCATGGGCTTTTCCTTCGCGTACTTCCGTTCGGCCTTTGACCGTGCGGAGCGTTCTGTATTGAAGCAAAAAGCCCGTCTGTTCAAAATGATAAAGCGTGCCGGTGCGAATTCTGCACTGCGCGGTAAGTTAGAGGAAGATGACGCGCTTGCTGATCTGTATGAGCGTTGGCTCGAAGTTCAGCAGGATATTGAAGAAATTCCCTTTACCGACAAAGAAGCGCAGGCGATCATTAAGCCGCTGGCTAAAGTGATGCAAAAGCGGTCGATAAAAATCGGCCCCGAGGGTGCCCTGGCTATGGCCTTATTAGGCGTTTACTCAACCCGTTTAACCCCTTTATTTTTTAAGTAATGGGACCTCGCACAAATCGGCTGGTTATGATAATCGGAGGCAAAGGCTCGGGAAAAACGAGCCTCGGCCGTAGTGTTTTGCTTCAGCTATTGCGAGAGCATACAGATCGTTTTGGCTTAGTTGTCGATACGCTCGACCATCCGAGTTACAGGGATATTGTGCAGATCACACCCGATATGATTTCCCGTGCGCGGAGAGGTGTTTACCGTGTGTTCGGCTCGGATACTGGCGTCATTATGTCGGAGATTCAGCAAGGTGCTTACAACTGCGTAGCCATGTTTGAAGATGCGGCAAAGTATTTTGATGGCAAGCTAACAACCGCGCAGGAAAAATTTGTGCTGGATTCAAAGCAGATGAACCTGGACCTGATCTTCATGTTTCACGGGTATTCATTTGTTCCGCCTAAGCTGTATAGGCTTGTCGATTCCGTATGGATACTCAAAACAATGGATTCTCCGGCGGCCAGCAGAGGTAAGGTTACGTGTCTTGAGCAGTTAAATGCGGCCTATGAAAAAGTAAGCGCGCTTGCTGATTACCATACGAAGGGGAAAGAGCAGGCGCTACTTACCGGCAGCGCGCCTAATTATCCAGGCTGGGAAAAACCGGAATACGAATTTCCCCGCGAATCCTTATTGCTGAATTAACGCATGGAAAAGGATGTGCGCATAAATGAAACTGAGTTCGGAGCGGAAACAAAAACCTCGCTCGCGGCTAAGTATGGTACTGATCCAAAAACCATGGGTAAATGGCTGTTGAAGATTGGCTATGCAGAACCGGGAATGGGCGGATACATATACACACCGGAAGAGGTGGAAATAATCGTAAAAAAATTAGGAAAACCATGAGTAATACAAAACCTGTTTTAAGGCCTTTTACACGTCTGCGATCTAATGAAGTTGACGTGTTGATAGCGTTGCTTGCTGCGACGGCGGCGATTTTGGCAGCAGAGCGGGTTGCCAAAGATGTAAATCAATTACAACGAAATATGAAACCTTTTGAAGAAAAGCCAATGAATTTTGGCCAAGCTATTGAAGCCCTGAAACAGGGGTTCCGTGTCCGCCGGATCGGTTGGAACGGAAAAGGTATGTACCTGGTATTGGTGCAGCAGAGTGTAAGCATGAAGCCGGGTAGTGATCCGGTGCGATATGAGCCGGCAATTTCCATGTATACCGCTCAGGGGAAACACCAGATCGGGTGGCTGGCATCGCAGGCGGATATGCTGGGCGAAGACTGGGAAATACTTCCTGAAGATAATTCCCGGGTATTAAAAGCGGAGGAAGGCGTATGATATTCCCGTTTTTGAACCTCTCGGCCCCGGTATTCGATGGCAAATGGTATGAACCATGTAACCCGATTTTTATTCCGAAAAAACACATTTACCAAAGCTACGCGGCACAACGCCGCGCGGCAAAAAAAAGACGTAAATCCAAACGTTATGGCAACAAATAAGAAAAACACCAGCACCCGCCCTGAGCCGCTGCGGAAGGTATCAAAACGGCTTGATTTAAAAGTAGGCGATCGCATCGTTTTCAATAACGGTAGCGAGAAAATGTCTTTAATACTGACCTCGCATACCGAAACTCAAAGCTTTACCCGTCGTGCGGATTCTGCTGCAGGCGGGAAAAATTCAGAAGTCGTATTGTTTGATGCGGCTTTTGAAAGCGGTCGTGTATTCTATGCGCCGGCCAGAAAAACGCAAAAGAAGTAATTCGTATGGCAACAGGTAAAAAAAACAGCAAAGCCGGTTCCGCGGCACTGCGTAAGGTGTCCAAAAGGCTTGATTTGAAGGTAGGCGATCGCATTGTCTTTAATGATGGTCGTGAGAAAGTGTCTTTAACTGTAAAAACGCACAATCGCGCACATTATGACACTTCTGCGGTCGACAGGTCGGGGGTGGAAGCGATTTTGTTTGATAGTGATTTTGAAAAAGGGCATGTATTCTATGCGCCGGCCAGGAAAACACGTAAGAAGTAGTTCGTATGGCAGAAGATCTTGACATCTGTACGGTAGCGTGGCAAATAGCCACGTATTCGGGCGTAGAGATCGTGTATTGTGATCCCAATGACGATAACGAAGAAGTTATTGGCAAGGCAAAACGTCAGGTGCGTCGGAAGTTTGGCACTTTCCCTTTTGGTTACGAGAGTTGGAATATAAAAACGCGTGAGCCATATGACGGACGGTTTGAACACTGAAGCAACGAACATAGAAAAATTCAACAACCATAGAGTCATAGAGTTCTGGTAGAACTTTTTTTACTGCCGTGGCTGCTTAGGACACAGCGAACAAGGCAGGTTTTTAAACGCGAAGGGCCGGGCCGGCCATCGTGATAGATTGAGGCGGTCCGGTTCTTTTGTATCCTACCGTTCCTTCGCGGAAAAAATAGAAAATGTCCTCCCCATGCCCGACAGGGCGCTAAACTATCAAAAGCAAAACGCAATGAGTGAAAATATTGTAACACTGACAGCAAAGGCATGCAGGGCTGAAGCGGAGGCAATGAATGAGGCCTCTCTTCCATTGCTTATACGACAAATTGAAGGAGTGATTTGTTATCGATCTGCATTTGGGCACCTGCACTGCTATGTACCGATTGTTAATGACCAGTACTCGGCAGAACTCATTCAGGCAGTAGTTGCAGAATTCCAGAGGCCGGAGGTCGGCTTCCGTGTTGTGGTCATACAGGACGATAACGGGGATCGAATCGCAAACTTAAAAATATCCTGGTAGTATGTTATTGAAATTTAGAACATATAGAACGGATGATCTTTTCCAGCCTCGAACTATTGTTGTTGCAAAAGCGTGGGATGGCAAGGAATTGCGTGTTGCGCAGTTTGAAGAGATTCCGAGAGAAGATCAGGTTGACACGGTTAAGCGTCGCTTCTCTGCTCGTTTTATCAACGAAACAATACAGCTTATGCTTAATACACGCACTCCGATGGATGTATGGATGCGCATCGGGCCGGAGAAGAAAAAGGCGGTAGAGCGGGTTAAGGCGGGCATGCAGTTCATGGCCGGGCTACGTTCTTTGGTTGGTATTGCGCATTACGCAAGTGAATCAATACTGCCTCAATTATGGCTTTGCAGGCCTGGAAATGACTCCAGGTATTACACCAATTATATGAGGCGTTTTGAGGCGCTTAAAACGTTTCTCACGGTCATTTGTCAGGCTCCTGATACGGCCCTGGCTGATGTAGAAACAGATAATATGTAAGCGTATGGTGAACAGTCTTGTAAGTCCCTTCCTCGATAATATAGGAACGGTCGGAAACAAATCAGGTCGTAACCAACCGTTATCCGAACATCAAAAGCGGGTGCTGGGTAATCGCTATCGTGGCTACCGGCATTCGAGGGCCGCTGCGGTCAATAAGCGTGCCTACGATCAGTTGAATGCATACATGCTCTCGAAAGATACGGGTATGATTTCGACGGCGGCGTTACAGCAGTTTACAATGCTTCGCCGAAGCTTGGCCAGCTGCTGCAAGTATGCGCTGCACCGGGAACACCACGGGACGGGCGACCTGGAATTTATGGGCGCACACACGTGTGACCACAAATATTGCTTTGTTTGTAATGAACTGCGTAGTCGAACGGTCCGCCGCAAGTTTATGGGGTTCTTTCGTAAAAATCCGGAACTACTGGATAATTACGACTTCATGCACTTGACTTTGACGGTGCCGCATACGGTCGACGGGTGGCGTGGTAAGCGGTTTTACGTATCGGAATTAATGGCCACGTTCAACCGTATGCGAAAAGAGCGCTGGTGGAAGAAGATGGTATATGCTGGCGAGTTTGGCGTTGAAATAACGATCAACGACAACGGTCCTCACTGCCATATACACGCGCTATTATTGGTGAACCAGGAAAAGCAGAGCCGTAATATACTTCACGCCCGGATACTGGAAAAGTGGAACGATCTCACGGCAGACGATACAAAGGAATTTCAGCCGGTATCCGATGAACGCTGGGCCAGTATTGAAAAGGGGAATGCGCATCTTCGCGCCGGCTCACCTTTCTTTGATAAAGAATACCGGTCCAGATTGAACGAATCCGGCGCAACCCTGATCGGTTTGGAAATGTTGTACACGGTTTCGGACAAGCCCGCGCCGGGGTATAAATATGATCCTGGATCGGGTAAGTACAAAAAGAGGGTTTCCGGGGATGATCCGGACGGGCTTATGGACGGTATAATGGAGTGCATCAAGTATCATTTTGAGCCGTCCGGGATGTTGCTGCGCGACGGTTCTCTTGATTTTGAGCTGCTCAACGAAATACTGCCAGCCATATACAAAAAGCCGCTGTACCGCAAATTTGGGGCCTTCCATACGCGTACGAAGAATGCGCACCCGGATGCGGAAATGCTCAATTTCAACGCGCCTACGCCGGAGGACGAAGTGACCGAAACGCTGGAAGAGTTCGGCAATGAAAAGGTAATCAATCCCACCACCGGGGAAGAGGTAGAGCGGGAAGAGTACAGTTATATGACCGTGGCGGCCAATAAGGTGTTTTACGACAAAAAAGATATGTACCGGCCCATACTCAGCAGCAGGGTAAAAAGAACGTATATACATGCGTCAAACCTGCGTGATGCGTTGCTGGATATGCTTTTGATGGCGAACCCGAAACTGCGAAACCGTGAGGATATGCCGGAGAAAAAAGAGCGGAAGAAGCGAATCCGGGGCGATAGCCGGCAGAAGATGGATGAGGCGGAATTTGTTTTTCAGTTTAATTACAACGCGGTCCCGCTTGGGTTCGACGATATGGGATTAATGTTTTGACAATATGAATTACAGAGTATCATTTCAGGAACTAAAGTCTCGCCAAAAATGGCCCATCTATGAAAAAATTACATGGTTTTGCTGCCGTTATATTGACTACGTAGAAGCTTTTGGTGTAGATGGTGTGTATCAGTCGTTTTCCGGCGGAAAGGATTCGCAGATGATGGATGAACTGATCCGTAAGTTACATGCGGGGGAATTTGACTCGATCTTGCCGCATGAGTATGTTTTGTTGCGCAAAATTTTGCTTACCACAGAAAATGTTCCTGTGAAAGTGTTTTGCAATACTGGCTTGGAGTATAGGCAGATTGTTGAGCATGTAAAGACTTTTAGTAATGTGACTGTATTACGCCCAGCTATGGGGTTTACTCGCGTTCTAAAAGAGTATGGACTTGCTATTGGTAGTAAAAAAATAGCGATGCAAATACGAAGGCTGAGGGAATATATAGCGAACCCGTCTTCGAAAAATGAAGCTACTAAGAACCTATACCTTACTGGAATAAAAAGTGATGGTACAAAGGGAAATTCAATGCTGCCGAAGAAATGGCGGAAGCTACTCCATTCAAATATTAAGGTATCGGAGCAATGCTGCGATGTTTTCAAGAAAGACCCATTCAACTTATATGAGAAAAAAACGGGGAGGAAGCCGATAATCGGAACGTTGGCAGAGGAATCAGATTTGAGAACTGTGTCTTATCTTAAAACAGGTTGTAATTCTTTCGAGAAGGGGAAAGAAGCCTGCCGTCCTCTGAGCATCTTTACGACTTCGGATATATGGGAAATGTCGGATATGTTCAATATACGTTTTTGTTCCATATACTACGAGAGGACTATAAGCATAGATACTCCGAACGGTCCGCAGAAATTGACGATCGAAGGTGAAGAACAGACCGGTTGTGCATATTGTTCATTTGGTCTGCACAGAGAGCCGAAAAACAAACCTAATCGAATCCAGCGACTGGCTTGGATCGATCCCCAATATTACAATATCGCGGTTCATAAATGTGGGTTGAAAGAGGCGTATGAACTTATGGATATTCCGTATAAGCCATTCCCAATACAAACAGAACTTTTTAATCAAAATCAATAGTTATGCCAACAGAAAAAGAACAACAGGAATTCCTGAAAGAACGCAATTATCAGGTAGTAGCACACCTTCCGGAAGCTACTGTGAAAATGCTTATATGGGCATTGGGCCATATAGACGCAACAGCGCTATACGATATGAGCGTGTACACGCTTTTGCGTACGGCAGAAAAGGTACATAAGTGCCGCGTATACTTCGATAAGGTAGGACAAGTATACAAGGCGCTTACCCGATCAGAAAAAACAGTAATCAATTAAATCAAAAATACCATGCATTTAGAACTCGAAATTCTCGGAAACATTGGCCGCGACGCGTCACTGAAAGAAATCAACGGAAACGTAGCAATATCGTTTTCTGTGGCCTACAATCAGAAGTGGAAGAAGGCTGACGGAACGGCGGTCGAATCTACGACTTGGGTAGACTGTACGCTATGGCGCAAAAGCGGCGAATCTACCGAAATAGTGAAGTACCTGACCAAAGGGACAAGCGTCCTGGTAAAGGGGCTGCCGTCCGTGGGTATTTATAAACGCAATGACGGCCAGCCTGCGGCAAGTTTGAATATTAATGTGGCCGTGTTGCGTTTCGCGGGCGGCGGTAAGAAGAAAGAGGAAACCCCGGCAGAGCCGGAAGCAAAAACGCCAATGAATACCGGTGAACCTTCTACGATATTTGATAATCACGACTTCCCGGCAATCCCATCAGAAACCGATCCGTTTCCTACACCGGTCGGAAAAGATGATGATTTACCCTTTTAGTTGGTGTCATGAGTGCAAAAGAATTCATCGGACGTTACAATTCGCTCTTTACGCCGGAAATGAAGGAGCGAATGCTTGCTTCTATGGAAGGTATGGCAATTCCTGAAAGAGCAGTGAAGAGTTTGGGCTACTTCATACTGTGGGTGCTTGGACGCGCTGCCGATGCAGAACATAAATGTGACCAGCTTGAAGCAGAGAACAAACGCCTGAGAGAGCAGGTCGGACGTGGTAATCTTTAAAACGTATATATATGACAAAGAAAAACTTCATATTCTTTCTGTACGGAGCGGTTGTAGTTATGGCTTCAGGCTTCGTTGCATGGGGTATCCGTTGGGAAATCCGCAAGTATGAAATGATTAAAGCGGCTGCAGAAAAAGAGTGTCCCTGCATTTGCGATTAATGCGTTATCCATAGGTATAGGTTGAGGGTGTCGGCGAAAGTTGGCACCCTTTTTTGATGGGATTTTAAGGGAAATTAAGGGATTTTAAGGGAAAAGACGGGAAATTAAGGTAAATGTGCGGAAATGTGGGAAACCTGTTTCCGGGATGGTGAAAACTTTGTGATCTCAAAAACAAAGCAAGCATGGAGTATCCATCATCAGTAGTTACAAAGAACGGCAAAATTTCCTGGGGCGGCATCATCCTGCTGGTTGGTGTAACGCTCGCAGTGACTTATCTGACTTCTTTGCTTTTCCGAAATACACTTGAAGTGTACGACGATCAGGGTAATTACCTGGGTTCGGGCAAAATTAAAACGAAGCTGGCAGACTGGTCATCCAAAGACAGCAAGCCGGCTCAATCAACAACAACAACGACTAAACAGTAAGTAGTATGTTCCCATCTAAAACAACAGTAGTGAGCGGGGCTATGGCCTCGGAACTGAATCGTGCTGCTGCGATTCCGGAGGTGCCGTACGGCGGCTCAGTGTACAAGGACGTTAACGTGTTTGCCGCGAAGGGCATGACGCTGACGAAAAAGAAGTTTACAATCCGCATCACGTCCACTATGGACAAAGTTATGTATGTACCTCTTTTTGCCGGCAATGCCGTTGGAGATGACTACCTGTTCGACGGAGACTTCACGAAGCCAATAACCCGCGATGTGGGACGCACATTTATAGCTGAGGGTACAGGTGATGCCGGGACGGAATTCGTGCGGGTTGAGTCGCTCTCTAAGCGCTCCCTGGGTAACTTCCAGAAGTGGATCGATAACGGCAGCCTTCAGTGGACGGAAGGGCAGATCATTACGCAAAACAACAAGTTGCAGGCCAACCAGACGATAACTTACCGCCAGTATGACGGTTCGTTGACGCCGGAAGATGTGGAAATCAATCCGCAGGCCCTGCTTTCCGGACAGACTTTCGACGCCTCCCTTACCGGTGCTTTCGATATTCCCGGTAACTGCTTCCTTTCTGCCGATACAGTGCTTATGTATCCTATTTTGCCGCCGGTGGCACCTGCAACGGAAAATGTTGTTGAACTGTCGTTCTACTACGAAAACTACATGAGCCTGGCTCAGATGGTGCGTATCCTGGCAACAAAGCAGCAGGAAATGTAAAAGGTCGATGCGAATAACCATAAGATAGATACCAATTACCAATAGGGGCGGGCGTTGCCCGCCCTTATTTTTTAGAAAAGCTATGAAGGCAAATACAACTACCGTAAAGAAAGTGGTTCCGCAGGTTATGACAGCGGCACCTTTGGCACAGACGCCGGTTGCTATATCACAGGTTCCTCCGCCGGTTGAGCCGGTAGAAACTATGCCCGTGGCCACGCCTCCGCCGGATTCGCTTAACGAGCGGATTGAGGCGGAAAAGCCGAACCCGGACAAGCCGTCTGCTGACAATACAGATGCTCCCTGGTCGCTGGGTGAGAAATTGAAATCAGTACCCTGGTACTGGTACGCGCTTTTGGGCGTGGGAGTGGTAGCCGTGCTTTGGAAGACGGGTGTGATTAAGAAAGTATTCGGAAATCTGAGGTAGTATGAGTGCAGGACTGGCAGCAGCAGCTATGAGTAACCCGGAACTGGTAAAGGCGGCCCCGGAATTAGTTCAGGGGGTTATTGACCGCCAGGCGAAGATGGCTAAATATATTTGGATAGGGATCGCTTGTGTGGTCGCTATTATCCTTGCAATCATATATGGGCCGAAACTATGGAAGTGGGCGACGCGTAGTGCGGAAGTGGCTAATATGGCCGTGATGGCCGCGCAGGTCAATAAGGGCAACCTTTCATATCCCCTGAATCAGTTCAACGTGTATGCCGATCAGTTATTCCAGGCGATGGACGGCAACGGTACGGACGAAGAGGCCATATATGCCATATTCCGGGCAATGAATAATGCCGACGATCTGTCGCAGCTTATCGTTACATACGGTACGCGGGAAATCACCGATCCGCTTCCCTGGAACCCGAATAAGAATATGACGCTGGCCGCCGCTCTGCGTGACGAACTGGACAGCGAAGAACTTAAAACCGTGAACATGATTATCGCCGGTAAGGCAATAAAATACTCATTTTAAATGAAAAAGAGCGTTAAAATATTTATCGGTGTGGCCGTGGCCGTGGTAATCCTGGTGGTGGTGTTTGTGCTGGTAAAAAAGGCAAATCAAAAAAGGGCTGCTGCTCTTGTGCCAGGCGGTGCTACTGGTGGAACATCTGGCGGAAGTTCGTCGGGCGGAAGTGGTGGTACGACTATTAATGTAGGCGGAAATAATACCACGCCCCCGGCAACGGTAAGGCAGCCTTCAAAAACATTCCTGGACCTTCCGCAGGGGACTTTCCCTGTGAAAAAAGGACAGAAGTCGAAACTGGTTTACATGCTGCAGCGATACATCAATGTTCGCTTCGGTCAGAACCTGGTAGAAGATGGTTCTTACGGTGACAAGACGGAAGAGGCTGCGAAGAAAACACTGGGCAAAACGTCCTTTGATGCGGCCTGGGCAAAGCAGGCGTACGCAGGCATTCCCCCGGCGAAGTATAAAGAATTCGAGGACCTGGCCAGCTGGCTGAAGTCTATGCAAATTATAACCTGGGGATAAGCGTATGAACGATTTTTTTCAATCAAAATTCGTAAAGGACCTGGGCGAAGGCAAACTTCCGCCCGTGGTCGTTGAGGTAGACAACATATCTATTGTAAAACTGGTGGCCGCCGGACTGCTCTTATTGACGGTTTGGTATGTGCTGCGTAAAAATGTGAAGTAATGGCATTCTCGTTTACAGATTTGATCGGGCCGATTACAGAGGCTATAAAGGGCGGGGCCGCGGTTGGTACTGCTGCCGTTACCGGGAAGTATAACGCAGCTACTGCTGCAGCGATGAGCCAATACGGTGCGGCTGGTGGTGGAGGTGTGTCCGGTGGCGTTGCTCCTATTGTAATACAAACGGGCGGCGCTGCTGCGCCTGCACCACAGGAAAAAACACAAAGTGAAGGAATGCCAGCCTGGGGATGGATAGCCATTGCCGTGGCCGCTACCGGTTTACTCGTTGGTGCCTTTTTGTATTTCCGCAAAAAGGGGTAGCGATGGCGTCTACTGCGGGTAAAATAGGAAATATTGCATTATCTGTCGCGAATGGCGTACAGCAAATTCTCATTTCGAAACTTGTTTCTGTGGGGGCTGTAAGTTCGGGAACTGCTGGTATTGCTGGCATTGTTGCCGCAATGATGAAATTAATTGTTGATCTTGTTGCTGCTTATCAGCAGGGAATGGTCAACGTATTCAACGACTATGAAACCCCGCTTTTACCATATAAATCACCCGAAGAAGAGCAAAATACGGAAGCGTTACGGACGTTTATTCGTAATTATTCGACGGGTAGCATGTCTACCAAAACAGCCAGTTCCGGCAAAGTGCAGGCAGCTACCAATGCCCATGATACAACGCTTAACAGTTTTTTAGCCAAAAATGCTAAATGGTTGGTATTGTCGGTACTGGTGGCGTTATCTATATACGTAATCGTTTACAGAAAAAAACTTTTCAAATGGCAATAACAAGCTATCGCGTTGTTGTACCGCCCCGCTTTCAGGGGTTCATGCCCAATGGAACATTGCGCACAGAATATTCATTTCCGGCATCGGATATGAATACGTTTCAGTCCGCCGATCAGATCAAGGGGTATTATAACAATGTGGTGGCCGAAATCATGAAGGGGCCGGACGCCTCACGTTGGCTGCAGGCCATGCAGCTGAATATGGATAATAATCCGGTATATCTCGGCATTACCGATGGCCCGGATAAGCAGGTGCAACCGGCAATACCGGTAGAAACGGCCCTGAAAATGAAAGCGTACATTTCTTACCAGCTTGCACTGGAAACGCTGAAATCGCAGCAGTTCCTTGCGCAGTGGTATCAGTATACGTTATACAACTATGAAGATGTATACGCTTTTGGCGGTATAAACAAAATAGGTGTTCCCAATGTGATGAACACTTATATGTATTTGGTTGTACCGAACAGTAATAAGCAGGTCAATGCTTGGCTTATTATGACTGCCGAAGGGAACCTTTCGGTGAGGAAGTGGGTATATGCGCTGTATGGTGCAGAACTCCCATCTGATCCGGGCGGCAAGTTGCAAGGGCCGGAATTCAACGCGTATCAGTGGAATAAAGAGTGCTTTGAGTGGTTATTTCAGAACTACGTGGCTTATATGAAGGCTACGGCGCCTAAAGTTACGGGACGTGGTTCCGGGATGGGCGATGTTGCATTATCCATAGCGGGTAAGGGCGTAGGTATGGTTACGGGCCGTGCCGGTAATCCGGTAGAGCAGGTGACAGATCGTGCAGGTAGTGGTGCTTCTGCATCTGCTGCTGTGGCGGAAGTGAAAAAGACAACCTGGGTAAAGTGGGCCGTTATTGTGGGGGTAGGGCTGGCAATTACAGCATTTGTAATCCTTAAAATAACAAGAAATGACAGGTAGAAGTTACGAAACGACGGCCCTATCACTATTTGAATTACTGCCTTCTGATGAATGGCAGAACGTTACCCTTACCCCGCAGAAGATCGGCGACCTTACCGCCGGGTATCTGAACGTACTGGATAATACAGAAATCTTTAACCTGAATAAGCAGATACAGGCAGATCAGGAAATCAAAGAGCAGGACGCGCTGGTGCGTGATCGATCATTAAAGGCCGGCACCAGCCAAAAGGCAAACGAAGAAATGTACACGGCGTTCAAACGGGCGCTTTTCCGCCGTTACCTGATCGTGGCCGGGTATGCAGTACCGAAATACTTTTCAAAACAGACAGTAACAGGCCGTGGAGGCAAATAACAATACACAATGAAAAAGACAGTAGTAATCCTCGTATTGGTTGGCCTGGCCGGTTTTGCGGCCTGGTATTTCTATTTCAGGAATAAACGGCCCAAAGGTAAAGAACAGGTAAAGCAGGCCAATAAGCCCGCTGCTGATCTCTGGTCAGTAAACAAAGGTGCAGTACAGGTAGAAACTGGAAATATAGCGTAGGTATGATTTCAGAACGTTTAAGAACAGCGGCTCGGGTGATTGAAGCAGGGGAAGGTGGTCCTTCGCGGGCAACTACGGATACGGCAAGTGCGAATCCGTCCCCCTGGGTATATCAGGGCAAAACCGGCTGGCATACCAACAGAGGTATAACGTACAGCACTTTTTCGGCGAATGCGTCAAAGCTGGGCTACAAAAACGATGCGGATACCTTTTTCAATATGCCGGATGAGGTTTGGTTCAAAATCTTCAAAAGGCTCTATTGGGATGCGGTGCAGGCAGATCGGATAAAATCTGATGCGCTGGCCATATATGCGACTTCGTGGGTTTGGGGTTCAGGTGCTGCCGGTGGGCGTTCACGTCTTCGTACTTGGCTGAGAAAGCACGGGTACGATGTTACGGATAGCGGTATACCCGATGCCATCAATAAGCTGGCCGCAAAGGTTGGTGAACAGCTGGCATTGAACAGTATGTTGGATGATCGGGCGGCGCAGTTCCGGGCACTGAATCAGCCCGCTAACCTTAAAGGTTGGCTGAATCGCCTTGAACGCTACCGGGTGGCGCTTACGGACCTTATAAAAAAAAAGACGAAATGAAAACGCTGAATATCGTACTGGCCTGCGTGGCCGCAGCAATCGCACTGTACTTCGTGTATAAAACAATTACGGACTGATGATCTTTGCCTATATAAAAACAGCGGTGGCCGGTATAAAGGTCGGCTTTTGGGTGCTGCTTGCCGCAGCCGTAGTCACGTTGTGCGTACTGGCACAACGTGGTTGTGTATTGCAGAAACAGCTACGCTTTACAGAAAATTCGCTCGGTGCGGCTATGGAGGCAAAAGACAGTAGCGATACCCGTGTGGTTACCCTTACTCGCGAACTGGCAGAACAGAACGAAGTGATCCAGGCGGCAGCGGAGCGGCTTCAGGTATCAGAGCGGCGGATTACTCAGCTGCAGCAGGTAAAGGGGTATACGCGTACGGAATACCGGGAGCGCATTATTCGGGATACCACCTACCTGGCCGGTATGGTCGACAGCGTGGCCATATCGAATACGGTACCAATACGGGCCGGGTGCCTGTCGGGAACGATTACCTGGACCGGTAATTCGGATACAGCCTTTATCGACGTGAACAACCTGATCGATCTGGAAATTACCGGCTACCGGAAACGGCAGAAAAATTGGTTTTGGCGCTTCCGATGGGGTGCCGGTGGCTGGGATACATACGTAAACGTATTTAACCGCTGTGATAGCGGATTTGTGATTGAAAATAACACCTTAATTCTGATAAAATGAAAACACAGACAGTAACCGTTATGATGGTTGTAGTAACCTTCTTCTGCACCGTATACATCATAAGCAAACTGAACCGTATTGAACAACTTGCAAAAGGGGAGGTTGTATGAAAATAGAAAACTGGGGCTTTTGGACGTGGATAGCCGTTTTTATCGGTATCGGTATTGTTGGGTTCAGTATCGCCCGTATCATTGCGGTAAGCAAGATGTCCGGTGCGGAAATCGCGGAATCTAAAGTGATTGGTGACTGGAATACGGGTACCAAAAAGTAAATCAGACCTATGAAAGAAATTATCGATCGCATACGCGCAAAGACGCCTAAATACTGGAAACGCATGTTTTACGCAGCCCTGTTTTTGAACGGGGTTTCCGGCGCTGTACTGATCTCTTCGCGTGAGGGTTTTTACTTCCCGGAGTGGATGCTCGGGTATGCTTCACACGCATTCTGGGCAACCTTTGTTGTCGCCGCCGTTGCGCGTACGGCTAAAGAGGTGGAAGGAGGTAAAGAGTGATCCAGGTTGTTTTAGCATACAAGGCAGCGATTATGCGGCATTTTGGCGAAGGGTTCGTTCTTTCCTTTGTGGCTGGTATTTTCTCGTTTGTGCTGAATGTGCCGGCAATGGAAAGTGCGGATAAGGTGGTAACGCTGGTGACGCACCTGGTACAGCTGGGCATTGCTGCGTTCGGGTTGCTCACAGCGTTTTACGCATTCCTGGGCTTCCGTAGAAGGTATAAACACCAAATGACAAAATACAATGGCAAGCAAAAAGGAGGCCCTGCGGCCTGATGGAAAACTGAAAAAGGGCTATGCGTATGGCCCTGGCGGAAGAATCCGCACAACGAAGCAAAAACGGGTAAAAAGGCGTACCCTGACCGGGTATGTTAAAGATGCGGGGCTGAAAGCCAAACCGCCGGGGAAAAGAAAAACCGGAAAGGGTGCGTATTATGAACGCCGGGATAACCGGAGTGATGCCCGGGGAAGCCGCCTGTAATGTAGGTTCTTTGGCATATTTTGATTTTGAAAAGCGGACGGGATCTCGTCCGCTTTTTTCGTTTAGTCGAATATGGTTACGTTTTTCTCGCTGATTTCTGTTTTTATTCGGGCATACAAAATATGCGTGTAGTGGCTTCGTGTGGTTCGTGTATCTAATTGGCCGATCATCTTTGCAACTACATCTAAATCAAGTCCGGCAAAGTTTTCCATGATGGAAGAAAATGTTTTCCGGCCAACGTGGGAGGTTATTTTTATCGGTAAGTTTAGGAAGGTGCCCAGCTGATCCAGGTACATGTTGTAGGTGACAAGTGCGGGCATGGGTAAGCTGCCTTTGTTTTGGAAGTCGAACTGCTGCAGCATGCGCATTGTTTTTGGGAATACGGGTACAATCCCTTTTACCGCTGTTTTTTGGCGTTTCTTTATGATCCAGCGTTCGCCCTCAATTTCGGTAATATTTTCCGGGCTTAGTGTTTTGAGGTCAATATAAGCGAGGCCGGTATAGCATTGGAGCAAAAATAGATTTGCGATTTGTTGGAGTTCTGGGACAAATTGGGTTTGCTCGATCAGAGTTAGGTGTTTTGGTTCCAGGGCCATAATATCCTCGGCGCGGGTACCTTTGAACTGCATGGTGCCGAATGGGTTTTTAGGCAGCAGGTCCTGCTGGTACGCCTCTTCAATGAACATGCGTATCTTTTTCATGCTACTTTGCACGGAGTTGTCCGTATTGCCCAGGGTGTCGCGCATGTATGCTTCATAACGTAGAATGAAGTCCCGGTTAAAGTTGCGCAGCAGCAGGCCGGGAGAGAAGCGCTCTACTTTCTGTATTTGGGCCTTCCGGGAAAGCCGGGTTCCTTCAGTTATTCCTTTTTGCCGGCTCAGTACTTCGGTCGCGAATTGGAAAAAGGTAAGGTCTTCCGGTTCTTTCAGGCCCTTTTGTTTCAGCCATTCGTTTACAAGGGCCTGGTTAAATGGTTTGTTGTTCTTTAGTGCGTGTTGATGGCAGCGGGATAGTTCCATTTCCCAGCCGGCGATGGCCTGGTTAATGCTGTTTGCATTTGGGTGGGATGGTTTTACCCGGTCTTTCTTTTCGTCCCACAGATCGGGGCGTATTACTTCAATGTCGGTACTCTTCCTGATTTTTCCCTGTCGGGTATTTATGGTGAAGTGTACCCAGGTACCGCGTAAGTGGAAGTGTAAATTCAGTTTTTGAGGCTTCATTTTGTGCCGTTTTTTGTGCCGTACTTCGGGACAAATTCAGTTCCGAATTATCCGTTTTGTTCCTAAATTTAGGAAATAATTCTAAATGAAGCCCAATAAAAAAGGGCAACTCGGAGTTGTTTCCGAATTGCCCTAAAAAAGAGCTTTGGTTTTTGTGATCCCGCTGGGGCT
>Ga0182746_1001629_pt1 | contig 19373 bp, 14 predicted proteins | sample eDN3rd30CBELigOP_FD_128881 | JGI IMG/M metagenome (GOLD analysis project Ga0182746, IMG submission 128881) | Enriched Organic Plus compost microbial communities from Emeryville, California, USA - eDNA 3rd pass 30_C BE-Lig OP (version 2) (version 2) ... | reverse complement strand
GCGACGACGATGCGGTAGAACGGGCGCTTCTTGGCGCCGCCACGGGCGAGACGAATTTTCAGAGCCATTGGTTTCTCCTGGGAATGCTCGAAAGTTCAAAAACTGCTCCGCGACGCGGCCCGGCCGGATCGCGCGCGGAAAAACGGGGTGTGAAAACGGGATTCTGGAAGCGACGCCTATTTCTTCTTGCCGAATGGCAGCTTGCCCAATCCGCCAGGTCCGCCGAGGCCGCCAAGCCCCGGCAACCCGCCCTTGAGCGCCTTGCCGAGATCCGCCGGCAGCTCCGGCATCTTGCCGCCCTTGCCCATCTGGCCCAGCGCCTTCTGCGCCTCGGCCAGCATTTCTGGCGTCGGCCCGCCAGGAGGCATGCCGGGCATGCCGCCGGGAAGACCGCCAGGCAAACCGCCCGGCATGCCGCCGCCGATGCCAAACATGTTGCCGAGCGCCGCGCCGAGACCGCCGCGACCGCCCTTGCCCATGGATTTCATCACGTCGGCCATCTGCCGGTGCTGCTTCAGCAACCGGTTGACGTCCTCCACCTTCACCCCGGCGCCGGCTGCGACGCGCTTCTTGCGCGAGGCTTTCAGGACATCGGGATTACGCCGCTCATGCGGGGTCATCGACAGGATGACGGCGCGCTGGCGGCGGAAAATGCCGTCGTCGATATTGGCCTGCTCGATCTGGCTGCGAATCTTGCCCATGCCAGGCAACATGCCGAGCACGCCTTTCATGCCGCCGACCTTTTCCATCTGCGCCAGCTGTTCGGCCATGTCCTCCAGGTCGAACTTGCCCTTGCGCATCTTGTCGGCGATGCGCTGGGCCTTCTCGGCGTCAATGGTCTCGGCCGCCTTCTCGACGAGCGAGACAATATCGCCCATGCCGAGAATACGGTTGGCCACGCGCTGCGGGTGGAACTCCTCCAGCGCGTCAATCTTTTCGCCGGTGCCAACCAGCTTGATGGGCTTGCCGGTGACGCCGCGCATGGACAGCGCCGCGCCGCCGCGACCATCGCCGTCCATACGCGTCAGCACGATGCCGGTGACGCCGACCTTGCTGTCGAAGGCGCGGGCGGTGTTGACCGCGTCCTGACCGGTCAGGGCGTCGGCGACCAGCAGCACCTCGTGCGGATTGGTCGCGGCTTTCACCTGCGCGACCTCTTCCATCAACTCCTCGTCGATGGTGACGCGGCCGGCGGTGTCGAGCATCACCACGTCGTAGCCGCCGAGGCGGGCGGCTTCCATGGCGCGTTTGGCGATCTGCACCGCGTCCTGCCCGGGCACGATCGGCAGCGTCGCCACGCCCACCTGCTCGCCGAGCACCGCCAGCTGCTCCATGGCGGCCGGCCGGCGGGTGTCCAGTGACGCCAGCAGCACCTTGCGCCTGTTGCGCTCGCTGAGCCGGCGGGCAATCTTGGCGGTGGTGGTGGTCTTGCCGGAGCCCTGCAGACCAACCATCAGCACCGGCACCGGCGGCACGGCCTCCAGATCAAGCGTCTCGCCCTCCGCGCCGAGCATGGCGACCAGCTCGTCATGGACGATCTTGACCACCATCTGGCCCGGCGTCACCGAGCGGATGACCTCGGCCCCGACCGCGCGGCTGCGCACCTTGTCGGTGAACGAGCGCACCACTTCCAGCGCCACGTCCGCCTCGAGCAGCGCCCGGCGCACCTCACGCAGGGCGGCGTTAACGTCGTCTTCCGACAGCGCGCCGCGGCGCGTGAGGGAATCGAGGATGCCGGAAAGCTTCTCGGAAAGACTCTCGAACATTATTCGGAATTCCCCGCGGTTTCAGCCCGGCGCACAGCCAGCGCGTCCTCGAACTGGCGCACCGCCCTGGCGAACTGATCCCGCAACTCCGCGTTGGCGAAGCCCACCACGGCGCCGGCGTAAAGGGTCAGGCCCTCCGGGCTGATTGGCTTGCCAGTCCAGGGGCAGACGGCGTTGACGGCGTCATTCACGCCGGGCGCCCCGGCGGGCGCGCCATGCGATCCAGCGGTTATGTCAGGGGAATGACCCAAAAACCCGTCTCCAGACTCACCGGCAGCGAAGCTGCGCATACAATGCGACGCCCGGCGAATACGCGCAAACGCCAACGGCGCCCGAGGGCGCATCGCGCTGTCGGACGTTGACCTCCGGAGAACCTGCGAAAGGCCCCTGCCGGTCGGCGGCTCGCGAACAATCGTTCGGGCAATCGGGAAGCTAATGAGCCGTAAACGCCTGAGAGTCAAGAATCATGTCAGCGCATCCCGTCCCCGCGCGCGCCGGGGCAACGTCACGCAGCGGGAGGCGGACCTGACAGCTCCGCCTCCCGCGCGTTCATCGCGCCGGCTTGCCAGCCCCACCATCCTTCGGCGGCGCCGCATCGGGCGCTGTCGCCGGGGCCTGCCCGCCAGCAGGCGGGGCGCCAGTCGCGCCATCTGCGGGCGCCTCCGGCTTTTGCCCGGCCTGCGGCCGGTCCGATGGATTGGGGTTCGCCGGATTGGGGCTCGCGGGATTTTTGCTGTCGCCGCCGGCCGGCTTCGGCTGCACATAGATATTGATCTGCAGCGTGGCGTCGGACGGGTCCTTCGGGTCGGTCACATACTCCTCGATGAAGGCGTCCTGTGCGGTGATGTTCTTGGAATCAAGGTAAGCGGTGATTGCCTCATAGGTGGTGTCGATTTCCTCATAAGGCGCCTTGTGGGTGAAGCGGATCGCCTTGCCGGAGGGCGAATCGCCAAAACGCACGCCGCCGCCGACCTTGGCCGGGTCAGCCGGCGCGGTCGCCACCGGGGTCATCGCCTCGAAACTGAAGCCATTCTCGTCGGTCGACACGAACACCGCCAGCGGCCGGCCCGCCGGCTTCAGACCTGCCTTCGCCAGTTCCGCGGCGATGGCGTCGAAGCTGTCGAACAGGCTCTTGAAACCGTCATCCCAGCTGCTGCGGCCGGAGAGAATCGCCATCGTGCGCCTGGGCAGATCGACCTCGTCAATGTGTCCGGCCTCCGCCGGCGACGGCAACAGGGTTGGCAGCCCCGCATAGGCTGTCGGACCGCGCGGCGCCGGCGGCGGACCTTCGGCCCCGCGACGCGGCTTGCCGTCATCCGGCTCCGGCAGCGTCGCCGCATCCTCGTCCGTGCCCTCGTCAGCCGGCCCCACCTGCTCGCCCTCGTCGGCCGGCGCGGCCTTTCCGGAATCGCCGCCCTTATTTTTTGCGTTCGGGTCCTGGGCGCCCAGTTTTCCCGCGTCCTGCTTTGGCGCGACAGGAGCTGGCTGCCCCGCTCCCGCCGGCCCGGAAGGCGTTGCGCCCCCCCCTGGCGCGGCGCCAGGCGCCGGCGTCGCCGCAACGCCCTTGCCTTCGCCCGCCCTGACGTCGGCGCCTTCGGCCCGGGCCGTCACCGCACACAACGCCACAGCCAGCGCCAGCAATGACGCCAGCATCAGCCGGGCGCGGCCAGGCCAGTCAGGCGTCGCCAAAACGCGCGCCACGCCGCGCCGCCGCGTTTCCTGGATCTGCATCCGCCGAATGACCGCCTCGTGTTCCATGCGCTGCATCGCCGATCACCACCTTGCGCGCCTTGCGGCCGCCGACCTTCAGCCTGTCCTGGCCCATGGCCGCACCGCGCCCGCCGGGAATCACATCCCTGGGAAGCCTCGCCGGAATCGTCCACGCGCCCTGCGGCGGAATGTAGGCTGCTTTGCGTCAACGCGCGAGCGCCTGCACACAAAACCCGGCGTCGGCGCCAACAGGCTGGCGGAAGGCCCGGCGCCGGCCACAGCCTGTTCACGCTGGGCCGCCCCATCGTTCAGGCTGGCCCGCGCCACTGGCGAAGCTGGCTTTTTGACGTGGCCGGAGCCATATAGGAAACCACGTTTCAGCAGGGCGCTGACCCAGATTGTATGGGCGCCGCGCCCGACAGCAGGATTCCACACGCCATGGCCGCTTCGCCTCTCGCCGGCTTTCCCTTTTTGAAGATGAACGGCCTTGGCAACGAAATCCTCGTCATGGATCTGCGCGGTCGCGATCACATCATCACGCCCGCCGAAGCCCGCGCCATCGCCGCCGACCCGCGCTCGCGCTTCGACCAGCTGATGGCGCTGCATGATTCTCCCGGCGCCGCCGCTTTCATGCGCATCTACAACAATGACGGCTCGGCCTCCGCCGCCTGCGGCAACGGCACGCGCTGCGTCGCCTGGGCCATCGGCCGCGACGGCGGACCGGATCGCGTGCGGCTGGAAACCTCAGCCGGCCCGCTGGAGGCGCAACGCGTCGGCGAGGCCCGCTACACTGTCGACATGGGGCCGCCCCGCTTCGACTGGCGCGACATCCCCCTCGCCCACGCCGTCGCCGATCCGGACGCCATCGCCGTCGACCTTCCCGGCTGGACAGCGCCTGGCCCTGCGTCTGCGCTCGGCATGGGCAACCCGCATCTGGTCTGCTTCGTGCCCGACCAGCAGAGCTACGACCTGGCGTCCCAGGGGCCGGCGCTGGAGCGTCATCCGCTGTTTCCGCAGCGAACCAACGTCTCCTTCGCCCAGGTGCTGGATCGCCGCCATATCCTGCTGCGCGTCTGGGAGCGCGGCGCCGGGGCGACCCTGGCGTGCGGCACCGCCGCCTGCGCCACCGCCGTGGCGGCCATGCGTCGCGGGCTCGTCGATCGGGAGGCAGCCATCGACCTCCCCGGCGGCCAGCTGACCATCGCCTGGCGCGAAACCGACGGCCACGTCCTGATGACAGGCCCAACCGAACTGGAATGGGAAGACCGCCTGCCGGACGATTTCGCCGCGGAGCCGGCGCCGGGCGTCGCCTGATGTCCGTCGAGGTCGTCACCTTCGGCTGCCGCCTCAACGCCGCCGAATCAGAAACCATGAAGCGTCACGCCCTGGCGGCGGCTGGCGACGGCGCAGGTCCGGTCGTCATCGTCAACACCTGCGCCGTCACGGCGGAGGCAACCCGCCAGGCCCGGCAGACCATCCGCCGCCTTGGCCGCGAGAATCCGGACGCCACCATCATCGTCACCGGCTGCGCCGCCCAGGTCGAGCCAGCGGCGTTCAGCGCCATGCCGGAGGTCGGCCATGTCATCGGCAACGCCGAGAAGATGCGCGGCGACGCCTGGCGGTCGCTGCTGGCGCCGGGACAGGCCGAAGCGCCGCGCACGCTGGTTGGCGACATCATGGAGGTGCGCGAAACCGCGCCGCATCTGGTCGACGGCTATGCCGTGAAGGCGCGCGCCTTCATTCAGGTGCAGAATGGTTGCGACCATCGCTGCACCTTCTGCATCATTCCCTACGGCCGCGGCCCCTCGCGCTCCGCCCCCATGGGCCTGGTGGTGGACGAGGTGCGCAAGGCCGTGGCCCTAGGCGCGGCGGAAGTGGTGCTGAGCGGCGTCGATATCACCAGCTATGGCGACGACCTGCCAGGTCGGCCGCGCCTTGGAACCCTGGTGCGCCAGGTGCTGAAGCATGCGCCCGAGCTGCCGCGCCTGCGCCTTTCCTCGATCGATTCGGTCGAGGCCGACCCCGATCTGATGGCGGCGCTGGCCGAGGAGCCACGGCTGATGCCGCACCTCCACCTGTCGTTACAGGCCGGCGACGACATGATTCTGAAGCGGATGAAACGTCGTCACAGCCGCGCCGACGCCATCACGTTCTGCGCCGAGGCCCGCCGCCTGCGCCCGGACGTGGTGATCGGCGCCGACATCATCGCCGGCTTCCCGACCGAGACCGGGCCCATGTTCCAGCGCTCCCTCGATCTGGTCACCGAATGCGGCCTCACCCACCTGCACGTTTTCCCGTTCTCCCCCCGGCCAGGCACGCCGGCGGCCCGCATGCCGCAGGTGCACCCTGCGGAAATCAGGGATCGCGCCCGCCGTCTGCGCGCCGCCGGCGACATGGCCCTGCAGGCGCACCTGAACAGTGAGATCGGCCAGCGCCGCCGCGTCCTGGTTGAACGCAAACAGGCCCGCACCGAAGCCTTCACCCCCGTCCGCCTGCAGACCCCCGCCCCCTACGGCGCCATCATCGACGTGCTGATCACCGGCCACGACGGCCGCAACCTGATTGCAGCCTGACATCATTGCAGCGTGACATCGCGGCCCCGCCCCTGGCTGCCCCCGGGGCGGGTCATATTGCGCCGCTACCGCTCCGGCCTGACGCCGCCTGGAAACCACCGGCTTTCACGACAAATTTCTTCCCGTTCCCTGTCGCCTTGCATCAGGATGTGAACATCCCCAGCCACCGCGACGAACGGATTGACAGAGCCGCCAGACTGACCTTAAAAGCCCTCATCCTGGTCGGGGGCTGTAGCTCAGATGGGAGAGCGCTGCAATCGCACTGCAGAGGTCAGGGGTTCGATTCCCCTCAGCTCCACCAGGGATCTCCCAACACATTGACGTTAAAGCAAACCATTTGGTTTCAACACTCGAATGGAAGGTTTTGTGGCGCACCAGGCTGGCGTTCAGCGGCCCTGGAACGGCATGAAACCAGGCGCTGACGGCTGTATCCGGTGCTACCTGCTGAAAGTTTTCAGCCTGCAGAAGAGACGCAGATCATATTGCCCATGCAGCAACCCCTCAGGGCGTACACTCGAATTGCTCGGCGGCGCGGCGGAGGGCGGCCATGCTTGAGCTTCTGTTCTGCTCCCTGCTGACAATTTTCCCGGATTACCTTTACCGGCGTTACCGGCAGGGCAAGCGTTTTGGCAAGGAAATCACCTTCTATTCCGTATGGTTTGAACTGAGGTGGGGAATTACTTCCTGCCTGATGCTCACGATCGGCCTGATCACGGTCATCTTCTACAACCATCCCTCGACGACGAACGTCACGCTGATGTTCCGCACCGTGCCGATCGTGCCGGAGATCAACGGGCGCGTCGCGCAGATTTATGTCGGCGTCAGCGGCCCTGTCGCCAGGGGCGCGCCGATTTTCAGGCTCGACAGCTCCAGGCAGGAAGCCGCCGTCGAATCCGCCCGGCGCAAGATTGCCGAGGCCGATGCAGCGATCAGCGTCGCCCGGGCTGAAATCGCCACCGACGATAGCCGGATTCTTGAGGCAAAAAGCGCCCACAGGCAGGCGCTTGACGAACTGGAAACCAAGCAGGAGCTGAGGCGACGAAACGATGACATCGTGGCCCGGCGGGAGATCGAGCGGCTGGTGAACCTGGTGGCGGGCCGGGAGGCCGCGCTGACCGCGGCGCAGGCTACGCGCGCCGCCGCCGAGACGCGACTGACAACCCAGCTTCCCGCGGAGAAGGCGAGCGCCGAAGCTGCGCTGGCGCAGGCGCAGGCCGATCTGGACAAGACGGTTATCCGGGCTGGCGTCAATGGCCGCGTCGAGCAGTTCACCCTGCGCGTCGGCGACATCGTCAATCCCTTCATGCGGCCGGCGGGCGTCCTCATCCCCGATGAGGCGGGGCGCAACATCATGCAGGCCGGCTTCTCACAGATCGAGGCCCAGGTGTTGAGGCCAGGTCTGGTGGCCGAGGCCACCTGCATGTCGAAACCGTGGGAAGTGATCCCCATGGTGGTGGTCGAAGTTCAGGATTTCATCGCCGCCGGCCAGGTGCGGGGCGGCGAGCAGCTTCTGGACGCCCAGCAGGTCAACAGGCCGGGAACACTGCTGGCCTACCTTCAGCCGCTCTATCCGGGCGGGCTTGATGGGGTGACCCCAGGCAGCAGTTGCATCGCCAACGCCTATTCGAACAACCACGACCTGATTGCCTCGGGCAAACTGTCGACGGGTCGCAAGATCGCGCTCCACGCCGTTGACGCCGTCGGTCTTGTGCACGCCCTGCTGCTGCGCATCCAGGCGCTCGTCCTCCCCATCAGGGCGCTTGTATTCAGCGGCCACTAGGGTCGTCGCGACGCAAGCCGGGTTGGTCGCATGACATCGGGTCCCGGGCTCCGGGGCCCCCAGGCAACGGGAATGACGGGCATGACTCGGATGTTGGCGGTTGCGAGGGGGTTGCTGCCCTACAAAACGGAATGGCTGCGTCTGGATCTCACCTCCGGCTTCGCCATCGCCGCGGTTTCAATTCCAAGCGCCGTCGCTTACCCGGCCATCGCGGGTCTTCCCGCCGAAACCGGCCTCTACGCCTGCATTCTGTCGCTTGCTGGCTATGCGCTGTTCGGCCCGTCGCGAAAGCTCGTGGTTGGCCCCGACGCCGCCACCATGACCGTGCTCGCCGCCACGCTCGCCACCCTGCCTGTCGCCAACATGGCGGACCGGGTGGCGGCCGCGGCGGCGCTGGCGCTGATTGTCGGCGTCTTCTGCATCATCGCGCGCTGGCTCCGGCTTGGCGTCGTCGCCTCCTTCCTGTCGCGTCCGATCCTGATCGGTTTCATCAGTGGCATTTCGATCTCGATCCTGGTCGGCCAGATCAGCCGCTTCACCGGCGTTCGCATCGAATCCGACGGGTTGGTGGGGCCGGTCCTTGAGATCATCCGCAAGGCAGGCGACATCCACTGGCCCAGCGTCATGTTTGGCGCCGCCATGTTCGCGTTGCTTGTCGTGGCGGCGCGGTTGCGCTCTCCGGCGCCGGGGCCCGTCATCGTCGTGCTTGTGGCTGTGGTGGCCTCGGCGCTGTTCGGTCTTGAGCATCGGGGCGTGAAAGTCATCGGCAGCCTGCCGGGCGGACTTCCCGCGCCGGCGCTTCCGTCCATCACCGGCCTGCCGCTACGGGAGCTTCTGCTTGGCGCGGCGGCAATCTGGCTGGTGGGGGTCAGCTCCGGCCTTGTCGCGGCGCGCAGTTTTGGCGCGAAAGACGGGTTCAGCGTGGACGCCGACCGGGAGCTGACCGGGCTGGGCGCCGCCAATATCTTTGCCGGAGCGTTCAGCGGCTTTCCTGTCACGATCTCGGATTCACGCACGGCGATCAATCTCGCCTCCGGCGGGCGCTCGCAACTGGCTGGCCTGATCGCCGCCATCACCCTGACGGTATTGCTGCTTTTTCTGGGCGACGCGCTGCGCGTCCTGCCGAACGCGGCGCTCGGCGCCATTCTCGCCTTCGCCGCATTAAGCCTGATCGATCTCCAGGGCCTGCGTGAAACCTGGCGGATCAGCCGCATGGAGTTTGGCTTCGCCCTCATCAGCATGTGGGGGGCGATCAGCCTCGGCGTCCTCAGTGGCGTCGTCATCGCCATCGCGGGCACCTTGCTCTATGTGCTTCTCAAGGAAATGCGGCCCCGGGACGCCCTGCTGGGGCGCGTTCCCGGCCGTCCCGGCTTTTACAAACTCCACCGCGCCGGGGACGCCGCGCCGCCGGACGGGATGATCCTGTTCATGATCCAGGGCAGCATTCTTTTCTTCAACGCAGACTATATCCGCGCCCGGCTCGACAGCGTCGCCAGCGCCGCGCCGCCCGGGACCAGGCGATTTGTCCTTGATGCCGGCGCCATAGCCCAGATCGATTCCACGGCGGCGATGATGCTGCTGCAATGGCGCACGGACCTGCGGGCGGCGGGAATGACGCTGGCGATCGCCGAGTTGCACAAGGAGCCCAAAGAGATTCTGGAGCGCGCCGGTTTCTTCGACGGACCAGAGGCGACGGCCGCCTTCGATGATCTGGAGGACGCCGTGCAGGGGCTGGACCCGGCCCCGGCCGCCTTTCGGCAACCGGAAGGCGTGGCGCGAGCGCCAACGCCCCCTGGGTAACGCGATCAATTGACATCTGGCGCGGGCAGCCCCAGGCGCCCGAAGCGCCCTGGACGGAAGGGGAAGCCATAACTGGGATCAGTTTCGCCGCGCAGCCGCCGCGGAAGCCACCGGGCGTCCGCCTTACGATGACGGCCGGCGGTGCTTCGACGTCGATCTGGGCGCCGACGAGGCCAGCCTGCTTGCGACAGTGAAGCGGGCGGCGAACGACCTGTGCATCGCTGGTCGCCCGTCCGCACGGACGAACAGGAGGGAGACGGCAGGCCTGATGAACACCGCCAACCCGGCAAGGTTTCCGCAAGCCTGATCTGAGTTACACATTGATAAAATGAAATTTTGAGCAATTCATTGCAGATTTGTTGCCATATGTGCAAAATTACATAGTTAAGCGAATATTTCGTTATGTCATCCGTGAGGTTAGCATCAACCAGGGAGTCTCAACATGTCTGCATTCCGCAACGCTGTATGCGCATCGCTCATCGCCATTCCTCTTTTTGGTGGCGTGCATGGCTATACGACGCCGGCTTTTGCCCAGGCCATGAATGTGCGTGGCGTGGGCACCGTCGACATCCAGGCCATGAATGTCAGGGTGCTGGCCATTGATATCCCGTCGCGGACGGTGCGCGTTGAAAGCAGGGGGCATCAGTGGGACGTCACGCTGCCGCAGGAGTTTGGTCCCCTCACCAACATCCGCGTGCGCGACCGGTTGCAGATCAACCGCGTTCAGGGAGCCCTCATCTCGGTCGCTCCAGCGAAGCGCGGGGCGAAGCCGGGGGTTGTTTCCACGACGTCCAGCGACACCGGAACGTTCGATAATCTGCCCGCGCGGTGGGTCGTGCGGAAAATGACCGTCACCGCCAGGTTCGATGGTTTCGACGCCGCCAACGGCGTGGTCAGCTTTACCGGGCCCCAGGGACCCGGCGCGATCAAGGTGGTCGACCCTGAGGTTCTCGCCGCGCTTAAAAAAGTGAAGAAGGGCTCGATGATCGTCCTCAACTACGCGGAAGCCAACGAGTTCGTTCTTACCGATCGCCGGTGATGTCCTTCTGACCCGAACGTCGCGCCGGGGGGCTTTCCCCCGGCCGGCCCGCTCACCGCAGCGTCACCGCGGATAGCGCGTCCATGGGGCCTGCCGCAACGTCAGCTCGCGCGCCGACGCCCACCTTGTCAGCAACTCCCGGATCCGCAGGCGGATTTCTGGCTGCAGAACTGGCGCCAGTTGATGCAAACGAAACGTCGATCCCGCTGGAGCTTGCCAAAGGGCCTCTGCCTGTCATGGAACGGCTGAATGATGGCGTCGGCCAGACGCCGGCTGACGCGATATCTCCAGTGCGACCATGGCTGACACCACGCTTATGCTATCGCGTCCAGCGTCTCCCCCGAAACGGGGGCGTCGTGAGCGCAAAACCAGTTTCGCCGCTCCAGGGAGCGGTTTCAATCAGGCCACTCGCCCGCCGACACATCCCGCCAGTGGCAGCCGGTCTTGAGAACATGCAGGATGCCGGAAATCACGCGCCGATCATCGACCCGGGGCTTTCCCGGTGAATTCCGATAATTATATGGGTTTCCAACCTCGCGCATAAACGCCGGGCATGCGGTCCTCCTGCAGCTGTTCGCCATGGCGTGGGGATACGTATGACGCCTGCTTCTTACGATACCCCCGCAGAGGGAAGAGACCACGCAGTCACTCGTTCCCAATGTCGTGACGAATTTGTAGTTATTCAAAATTGAATTTGACGATAAGAGGCCACGCGTATAGTACTGAAGGATTCATTCTTCCCGCCTACGCTCCGGAACTGGGGCATGCGGATCATTGGACTTGAGACAGCGGGCGACATCGACTAGGCAGATGCATACGGATCGCCAACCCAAAGCGAGCTATTGGTGTGATATATGACAAAAAAAGCCTTGATCACGGGCGTGACTGGCCAGGATGGCGCCTATCTTTCCCAACTTCTCCTTTCGAAGGGGTATGAAGTTTATGGTCTTGTGCGTCGGTCGAGCACCGCCGAGGTCAACGATGTACGGTTGAAATGGCTGGGCATCGCCGATCAAGTTAACATGGTCGACGGCAATCTCCTCGATCTTTCGGGGCTTATGAGAATTGTCAGGGAAATCCAACCGGATGAAGTCTACAATCTTGCGGCGCAATCTTTCGTCAAATCCTCTTGGCAGCAGCCGATCCTGACGGGTCAAGTGACCGCTCTTGGTGTCACGAATGTCCTTGAGGCCCTCCGCCTCGAATGCCCTGACGCGCGCTTCTACCAAGCATCATCTTCCGAGATGTATGGTCGGATCCAGGAAGATATGCAGTCGGAAACGACGCCCTTCTATCCCCGATCCCCTTATGCCGTGGCTAAACTCTACGGTCATTGGATTACTGTAAATTACCGCGAGAGCTTCGGCATCCACGCCTCAAGCGGAATCCTCTTTAACCACGAATCGCCTCTGCGTGGCATCGAGTTCGTAACCCGCAAGGTAACCGACGCTGTCGCGCGTATAAAGTTGGGTTTATCCAACGAGCTTCGCCTTGGCAATATTGACGCCAAACGCGATTGGGGCCACTCACGAGACTATGTGGAAGCGATGTGGTTAATGCTCCAGCAAGATATCCCTGATGATTACGTTGTTGCTACAGGTCGAACTGTGACAGTTCGTGACATGTGTCGTATCGCCTTTGAGCATGTGGGGCTATTAATGGACAGCCATCTGGTTATCGATGCGAATCTTTTCCGTCCCGCCGAAGTTGACGTTCTTCTCGGCAATCCGGTGAAGGCCAAGGAAAAGCTCGGGTGGGAAGCCCGCACCACGCTGGAAGAAATGATCGTCGAAATGGTCGATGCGGATATTAAGCGACTGAAACATTAAAGCACCAAGACAAACGGCGGACCAGCTTTTGGATGGGGTGCGCCCGAATCGCGGGCAGAGGAGGACTGCAGGAGTGACGCAACGCACCATTGCAGTGACTGGTGCATCCGGGTTCGTTGGGGAATGGACCATGCGTCGGCTGGCCAATGTCGATGGCATACGCGCGGTTCCGTTTTTTGAACCGGGAAAGCCTGGGCTCACCGACTATTCCTATATCCGACGCCGGATGCAGGAAATCAGACCTTTTTCTGTTATCCACCTTGCAGCGATCGCAGCGCCATCGGAGGCTGCCCAGGATCCTCGCGGGGCTTTTGATGTCAATCTTTATGGCACCCTCAACCTTGCGGAAAGTATTCTTCGGGACTCGCCCGAGACTCGTCTGATTTTTGCCGGGAGTTCTGAAAGTTATGGGCGAAGCTTCAATCGCAGTAACGGCCCCATACAGGAAGACATGCCCCTGGAACCCAACACATTGTATGGGGTGACAAAGGCGTCGGCCGACATGCTTTTAGCCCAAATGGCAGGAAGGGGTTTGGACGTCGTCCGCTTTCGCCCATTCAACCATACTGGACCAGGACAAAGTGATGCGTACGTTGTCTCTTCGTTTGCGAGACAAATCGCACGCATTGAGAGCGGGCTACAACCTGCCGTTATCGATGTTGGCAATCTTGAGGCTTGGCGTGACTTCCTGGACGTTAGGGATGTTGTCGAAGCCTACGTCGGTGCAGCAACCCGTAAAGAGGCTCTTCCCTCAGGTATCGCACTTAACCTGGCCAGCGGAGAAGCACGACGGATCGGCGACATTCTGAGCGATCTGTGCTCCATGAGTACCTTCGAAATCACCATTCGCCACGATGCAGCACGAATGAGGGCAAGCGACACACCTCTTGCAGCTGGCAATGGATGTATGGCGTCCAGATATCTGGGATGGCGCCCCACGATCAAATGGAGTGACACGTTACGAGACATTCTGCAATTTTGGCGTGCGAGAGTGCTTCCAAACTTGGGAGGACCATAGCCCACCGACCTCTTTTGAAACCATGAAATATGAAAGAAAAATACCCAGATAAACAATGAAAAGTACACGAACAACTGAAAAATGTCTTAAATATGCCTGCGCATAACTCGGATAATTATTCAAATTTGCATATATAAATATCAATGTTTACTTGCCGTCGCGGCAATGTCGTCTAAACCACTTTTCGCGCCAAGTCAAAATTTCTGCTCACCAGGCTGGGGACTCAATCAGGTCCACTCGCTAACGACAGCGACAAGAGCGATGGCTGACAGGAAGTTTTGCACCAGCCGATCGTATCTTGTCGCGATCCGTCGCCAGTTTTTCAGTCTGCAGAAAAGGCGTTCGATGACGTTGCGTCTTCTGTAGGCCTTGCGGTCTAGTGGGTACGGGATGCGGCGCTACTGGCTTGATGGAATGACTGCCGTCGTTCGTCGTGACCGGAGCCAGTTCCTCAGACTTTCCGCATCATGGGCCCTGTCCGCGAGAAGGCGCTGTGTAGCGCCTGCGGCTTCCGGCACATGGAGATGTCGGCCACATTGCCCGGCGTCAGCGCGAAGGCGACCGGTCGCCCGCAATGATCGGCCAGACGATGGATCTTGCCCGTTCTTCCGCCGCGTGAGACGCCAATCGCTTGCGCCCACGCCCCCCTTTTTTTGCCACAGAGCAGAGCGGTGGGCCTTGACGCCTTGTGGCGGGCGTCACCCGGGTGCGCTTCATACCCGGTCCTCTCAGCAGGGCCAGATCGAACTTCAAACCGGAATAGGGCACGGGGGCAACGTCACCTTGAACGCCAACCTGCCAAAACGCCAACATCTTTATGAGTCTACGCCCTGGCCTGAAATCGTGGATTGGAGCGGCGCGCCATGGTTCCGCGGGTGCTGCAGCTCAAGTGCAGCGCCAGCTCTTGGGTGGAACCCGGGTGAGGCTCCTTCATTAGCGCCTGAGGTTTTTGGGTAACTGGCCGGATATTCCTCGCATCCGGCGAAAAAGATGGCAAACATTTTCGTGAACTCGCCCTGCCTTACCCTAGCGTCCGCTCGAAACACGCGTACACTGTGTGAATAACATCGTATCGGATTGATACTTAATTCATCGGTGATGATTAAAACTATCACCAAAATCAAGTAGTACGCGTTCTGTTGAACTGGCGGGCGGCGCCTGTCATCCCGACGTAGCCAATGTGTGGGGAGTCGAAGCTTCTGCGAATTTGGCTCTGGGGGACGCGGTTGGAGTACGCCATGTGTGAGATCCACGCGCTGCAAAATCAGTTCCGGGCCCCTTTTACCGATCGTGTTGGCAGGGCGCTCGTCGCGACAACGGCGTTAACGTCGATCGTGCTCCTCGTCCCGCAGGCAGCCGTTGGGCAGCAGGTCGTCGCGGACGGGGTAACCGTGACGGCGAGTGGTACGATCGACACCGGCACTACCCCATCACCTGCCGGCATCGCTTTGCGGGCGTTGAACGGCGGCGTCATCCAAAGCTTCAGCCCCCTAACTGTAACCACTGGCGGCTTCGGCGCGCATGGAGCCGAGGCGCTGAGTGGGGGTACCATCAACATCTTCAGTGGCTCCTCGATCACGGTCACCGGGCCGGGTAGCTATGGCCTGGCTTCTCAGGGCGCCGGTTCGAAAATCACAGCGACTGACACAACTATCAACCTTGCAGACACCGGTTTCGGCATTTTCGCTTTCAATGGAGGCGTCATCAATCTGGTGGATGTGAAGGTCAACAGTATTGGAATTGGGGTTTCAACCGGCGACAACGGCACGGTGACGCTTACGGGTGGCGCAATCACGACCTCAGGTGATCTGGCTTCCGGGCTCCTTGCAAGTAACGCTGGCGGCGTGATCACTGCCGACGGCGTGACCGTCACGACGGCAGGCGCCAGTTCTCACGGAGCCTTGGCTCAGGCTGGTGGCGTGCTAACCTTTACCGGCGGCTCAGTCTCAACCTCGGGTGAGAACGCTCTCGGGCTTTTTGCTTTCGGTCCAGATTCGGCGCTCAGGGCCAACGGAGCCGCTGTCACGACGGTTGGCAATCTTTCTTATGGCGCCCTGGCCCAGGCTGGTGGCGCGCTGTCGATTACCGGCGGCACAATCGCGACCTCAGGTGATAATGCTCTCGGGCTTTTTGTGTCGGATGCGGGTTCGACGCTCACGGCCAACGGAGTTGCTGTCACGACGGTTGGTAATCTTTCTTACGGCGCCCTGGCCCAGGCTGGTGGCGCGCTGTCGATTACCGGCGGGCGCATCGCGACTTCGGGTGATAGCGCTGTGGGGCTTTTGGCGTCGGGCGCGGGTTCGACGCTTACGGCCAATGGCGCCGCTGTCACAACGACTGGCAATCAGGCCCATGGCGCCCAGGTCCAGACTGGCGGCATGCTGTCAATTACCAATGGCGCCACCGTCACAACGACTGGCGCCGGCGCATCCGGCGCCCTGGCCGTCGCTGGCGGTGCACTGACAATCTCCGACGGCTCTTCGATCACCACCAGCGGGGCGGCGGCGCATGGCGTTGACCTGAGATCCGCCGGGAGTGCGTCTCTTTCAGGTAGCCGCGTCGCCACGACTGGCAATGGGGCTAATGCACTCTTTGCCGGTTCCACGGGCATCAACTCGGCAACGATCGCGAACAGCACCCTGACCGCCGCCCAAGGGGCCGGAATAGGCGTGAACGGCGCGACGTTGGACGCGACCGTGACCGAATCGTCGATCACAGGTAGCCCGAAGGCAATCGAGGTTATCGAGAGCGGCGTCCTCAACCTGAACGCTTCCGGCTCCACGCTCACCGGTTCGGCGCTGACGGAGGCAGGCAGCATTTCGAATGTGACGCTTCAGGGTGGCAGCACCTGGAGCGTGACTGGTGACTCCAACATCACCAATCTCGCCAACAACGCCAGCTCGATCCTGTTCTCGCCGCCTGCTGGCAGCGCTTTCAGGACGCTGACGGTTGTAAACTACACCGGATCCGGCGGGTTGCTCGGTTTCAACACCTTCCTCGGCGCTGATGCATCTCCGACGGATCGTCTCGTCGTCAATGGCGGCAGCGCCAGCGGCAACACAACAATCCGCGTCGCCAACGCTGGCGGTCCGGGCGCGCTGACCACCGGCGACGGCATTCCGCTTGTGGTGACCACCAATGGAGGCGCCACCGCGCCGGGGGCCTTTACGCTCGGCAACATTGTTGTGGCTGGACCATTCGAGTACCTGCTGTTTCGTGGCGGCGCGACCGCCGGCAGCGAGAATGACTGGTTCCTTCGCAGCCAGCTTCAGCCGCCGCCTCCGCCGCCTCCGCCTCCGCCTCCTCCGCCGGACCCGACACCAACGCCGCCAACGCCCACACCACCTTCGCCCACGCCGCTGTATCGGCCTGAGGTCGCGGTCTATGCGGCGGCGCCCGGGGTGATGCGCGAGGCTGCGCTTGTGACGCTTGGCTCCTTCCACAGCCGGCAGGGGGGGCAGGAGTTGTTGCGTGGCGGCGGCGGCGGCCGCTTCCCGGCAAGCTGGGGCCGCACTTTCGGCCAGAACAGCCAGCAGGGCTGGGGCGGAACCGTCAGTCCGGAGTTCAATGGCTCAATCGTGGGCCTGCAGGCCGGGCAGGACCTCTTCGTCTACGAAAGCGCCGGGGGCCACCGCGATCATTTCGGCGTGTTTGTCGGCTACACCCGGGCCAGCGGCGATGTCAGGGGGGCTGCGCTCGGCCAGCTGAACTTTGCTGCAGGCAAACTCGGCATCGACAGCACCAGCGTCGGCGGCTACTGGACCCACATCGGTCCCACGGGCTGGTATGTCGATGCGGTCGCCATGGGCACGCTGTATGATACCAACGCGCGCTCCTATCGCGGCTTCGGTCTCAAGCCGGACGGCGCCGCCTTCACCGGCTCACTTGAAGCCGGCTATCCGGTGCGGCTGCTGGCCAACCTGACCCTGGAGCCGCAGGCCCAGATCGTGTGGCAGCACCAGTCGCTCGGTAGCGGACACGACGTTCTCTCGAGCGTGGATTTTTCCGACAGCGACGCCTTCACCGGCCGGATCGGCGCGCGGCTGCAGGGCCAGTTCCAGTTCGGCGGAGGGATGTGGCGACCTTATCTGACCGTCAACGTCTGGCATCGTTTCGCCGGTAACGACACGCTCACCTTCGCGGACATCCATCCAATCCGGACCGCCTTCCGCTCGACCGCGCTCGAGGTTGGCGGCGGCATCGTCGGCAAGATTACTGCTGCGGTCGACGTGTATGCAACGGCAGCCTACACGACCGACATCAGTGGCGGCGAGCAACGCAGCTTCGGCGGCAGCCTTGGCCTGCGCGTCACATGGTGAAGGTCGGCCGCGGGCAAGCCCTGGCGATTGCCGGTGCAGGCGATGTGTCGCCAGGAACTGGCTCGGTTCGTCCGAACAGTTCCTGAGGTGCGGGTCCGTGCGGTTCGGATGTTCCTGGATCACGCGGGCGAGCATCCGTCCCGTTGGGAGGCGATCATGTCGATCTCTGCCAAGATCGGCTGCACGACGCTGACGCTGAACGAGTGGGTGCAGAAGGCCGAAGTCGACAGTAGCCGCAAGCCCGACCTGACGAGGGACGTGGCGGCCAAGTTCAAAGACGCTGGAGCGCGGGAACGGGAGGCTTCGGCAGGCCAACGAGATCCTGTGCACGACATCAGCGTTCTTTGCCCAGCCGGAGCCGGAACGCCCGTTCAAGCGATGATCGCTTTGACGTTGCCTCCAAGTTCTATCCAGCGCTGAGTTCGATCTGGCGGTTGTGTGAGCCTGCCCCAAATCCACGCCAGTTAAAACTGGAACTTTGGGGTCTTCGTGCTCATGTCGGCTGTGCCGCCGATGAGCCATTCAATAGCGATATCGGCGGTTTGTTGCCGATGGCGTTGTGCGGCCCGCACCCGCCGTTTGGGCGTCTTGTTGCGCAGCCGAAGGCCCATCTCCTTGTAGAGCCGGTAGGTTCGCTTGTGGTTCACTGCATGGCCTTCGCGCTGCATAACCCTGCGGTAGCCGTAACGAACCCGGGTCTCGCAGATCTGCCTGATCCGCATCCCGACAGAAGCCTGATCACCGCGGCACAACTTGTAGACGTACAGCCCCCGGTCAATCTGCAGGGCCGCACAAGCGATGATGGCTGTCCGTCGTCACCTTGTGCTTGCGCGTGCGGACCGTGCTGCTCCACCCCGCGTCAATTATGTTCGAAGCGTTGAGGCAGCCCGGTTGTTTTGGGTTACCGGTTCCGCTTCGCTTCACGGGGTGGCTGATTTACCCCGCGGCAATGGTTCTTGCCGCGTCAAGGACGGCCTCCGGATTGTCCATTTTGCCCCGGTCCACGGCTTGGGCCGCGTCAACGGCGTGGACCGTCCGGGAGGCGCGGTTAGGCCCTGGATTGGACCCGGCGCACAAGCAAAAACCCCCGTCCGCGTGGAGCGGAAGGGGGTTTTATGTTCTGGTTGCGGGGGCTGGATTTGAACCAGCGACCTTCAGGTTATGAGCCTGACGAGCTACCGGGCTGCTCCACCCCGCGTCAATTATGTTCGAAGCGTTTGGGGCAGCCCGGTTGTTTTGGGTTGCCGGTTCCGCTTCGCTTCACCGGGCGGCTGCTCCACCCCGCGTCAATTATGTTCGAAGCGTTTGGGACAGGCCGGTTTATGGTTGCCAGTTCCGCTTCGTTTCACGGGGCGGCTGATTTACCCCGCGTCGATTTTGAATGATTTGCCAGTTTCCCGGATGGGGACCGGGAAGTTGTCATGGTGAGGAGTGTTGTGACTGTCATTTGCGGGCCCGGCGACGACCTACTCTCCCGGGTCTTGAGACACAGTACCATTGGCGCTGGGGAGTTTGACGGCCGAGTTCGGGATGGGATCG
>Ga0182746_1001611_pt1 | contig 19544 bp, 23 predicted proteins | sample eDN3rd30CBELigOP_FD_128881 | JGI IMG/M metagenome (GOLD analysis project Ga0182746, IMG submission 128881) | Enriched Organic Plus compost microbial communities from Emeryville, California, USA - eDNA 3rd pass 30_C BE-Lig OP (version 2) (version 2) ... | reverse complement strand
CGGGTCCATTCGGCCAGCACCGTGCCCACCGGATCCGGCAGCTCCGCAATCTCATCGACGCCCTGCGCCATCGCATTGATGCGCTTTTCATCGAGCAGCAGCCGGTCGATGAACGCATCGGGGCGACCTGCGGCCTTCGCAGCGGCGATATCCTTCCCGTTGGCGGCAAGGATTTCCGGAACAGCCGTACGCAGCGCGGCCGCGGCGGCGTGCAGCGCCGTTGTTTTGACGTCCGGGCTCGCGAGCGCCAGCGCATGCGCTGCAGATCGCGCCCGCTTCCCGATGGCGAGCATCGTCTCTTCGGTAGCGGTATCGATGCGCTCGGGCTTGTTCATGGTCTCATTCACTTCCGGTCAGGTTATTCGCTTCCGGTGAGGCGTCATTTCCGGTGCAGCGCCATGTCTTCGCGGTGGATCAGCTCGTCGCACCGCGACACACCCAATATAGTGGCGATCTCCGAGCTTTTCCGCCCGATGATGCGCTCGGCGTCGGAGCGGGAATAGGAGATGAGCCCGCGGCCCAGCTCGCGCCCGTCCGGGGCGCGGATGATCACCGCATCGCCGCGGTCGAAACTGCCTTCCACGCGAACGACGCCCGCGGGCAGCAGGCTCTTACCCGCCGCGAGGGCGTTTTCCGCGCCGGCATCCACATGCACGGTGCCCTTCGGCTCGAGCTGCCCGGCGATCCACCGCTTGCGTGCCGTGATCGGATCGGAATGCGCGAGAAACCACGTGCACGGCGCGCCCTCCGTGATCGAGCGCAGCGGGTTCATCACCTTGCCGCTGGCGATGACCATGTGCGTTCCCGCGCCGAGGACCATCTTGGCGGCCTCGACCTTAGTGCGCATACCACCCTTGGAAAGCTCGGTGCCGGCATCGCCGGCCATTGCTTCGATTTCCGCCGTGATGGCCGTCACGACATCGAGGCGCACCGCATCGGCGTCCTGCTGCGGCGGTGCCGTATAGAGGCCGTCGATGTCCGACAGCAGCACGAGACAGTCGGCCGAAACCATGGAGGCAACACGCGCCGACAGCCGGTCGTTGTCGCCGTAACGGATCTCGGTGGTCGCGACCGTGTCGTTCTCGTTCACCACCGGCACGGCGTTGAGGTCGAGCAGCGTCTCGATCGTGCGGCGGGCATTGAGATAGCGCCGCCGCTTCTCCGTGTCGCCGAGCGTCAGCAGGATCTGAGCGGCGACGAGACCGCGCTTGCGCGCCATGTCCTGATAGGCGTGCGCGAGGCTGATCTGCCCCACGGCCGCGGCGGCCTGGCTCTGCTCGAGCGCGAGCGGCCCCTTCGGAAGCTTCAAGGTGTGCCGGCCGAGCGCGATCGCGCCGGAGGAGACGAGCACCACCTGCTTGCCCGCGGCCGCGAGGGCGGCCACGTCGTCCAGCAGCGAGGCGAGCCAATCCGCCTTCAGCGTCCCCGTCGTCCGGTCGGTCAGCAGCGCGGAGCCGATCTTGACCACGATTCGGCGGGCGGCCGCCCATTCGGCGCGCGGGTCGATCGCCAGGGCTGTTTCTGCGTGCGTTGCCATGTCTTGTCGCGGGCTTGCCGCCTGTTGCGTCCGGTGGAGGCTCGCCTGATAGCGCAGGCGCAGCAAAAGCGGTAGCCTCGCAGAAAAAAGAACGGGCCGGCTGGCCCTCAGCGTGGCACCCATGAAACCCGCGCCCGCGCCGCGGAGCGCCATCGTGTATCCACGGGGAGCCCATGAAGCTACGCCAGTGCGCCGTCCTTTTCGCTACGGCAAGTGTAGTTCTTTCGTCCATTCCGTCCATCGGGGCGCTCGCCGGCGTCGTGACCGCGGAGGGAGCCGGTGCCGATATCGTCCTCAAGGGCCACGGGCGCGACCTCGCCGGGGCGGCATACAGCCCCGACGGCGGCCGCGTCGTGACTGCCTCCAGCGATAATACGGCGCGCGTCTGGGATGCCGCGACGGGCGCGCTCATCGCGGAGCTGAAGGGGCATACGGAGGCGGTGCGCAGCGCCGCCTTCAGCCCCGACGGCAAGCGCGTCGTCACATCGTCCCGCGACGGCAGCGCCCGCATCTGGGATGCCGCCTCCGGCGCGGAGCTGGCGGCGCTCTCCGGTCACGGCGGCATGCTGGAGCAGGCCGCATGGAGCCCCGACGGCACCCGCATCGTCACCGCGTCCCGCGACGGGATCGCGACCCTGTGGGATGCCGCCACCGGCAAGGCGATCGCGGAGCTGAAGGGCCATTCCGGGCCCGTGATGCGCGCAACTTTCAGCCCCGATGGCAACCGCGTCGTGACAGCTTCGACCGACAAGACCGCGCGCGTTTGGGACGGGAATACGGGCGCCGCTATCGCCACGCTCGAAGGCCACCGCCGCATGGTGCTGGACGCCGCGTTCAGCCCGGATGGTGAGCACGTGGCGACGGCGGGCAGCGACGAGACGGCTGCGATATGGGACGCCGGTACGGGCAAGCGCCTCGCCACCCTCGAAGGCCACGAGCGCGGCGTGCTGCACGTTGAATACAGCCGCGATGGCGCAAAGATCCTGACGACCTCCAGCGACCGCACCGGGCGCATATGGGACGCTGCCACCGGAACGCTTCTGTCGACCTTGCCGGGCCACGGGCGCCCGGTGATGGATGGTGCCTTCAGCCCCGACGGAAAGCTCGCGGTGACGGGATCGCACGACAAGAAGGTGCGCATCTGGAATGTCGCGACCGGCGATCTGCTTGCAACGCTATCGACCGATGGCAGCGAGGTGCAGAGCGCGAGGTTCAGCCCCGATGGCAAGCATGTTCTTGCCGCTTCCTTCGACGGCGTAGCCCGGATATGGAACGTGTCGGCCTATTCGAAACCCTAGAGTGCTTCCGGAAAAGTGGGCACCGGTTTTCCGATAAGAAGCACGGCTAGGTGAGAGTGCTTCCGGAAAAGTGGGCACCGGTTTTCCGATAAGAAGCACGGCTAGGTGAGAGTGCTTCCGGAAAAGTGGGCGCCGGTTTTCCGACAAGAAGCACGGCTAGGTGAGAGTGCTTCCGGAAAAGTGGGCACCGGTTTTCTGCGTTTCCACTTAAACGAGAACGGCTCTAAAGGAAGCGCCATGGGTGAAGTGCTCGGCATCTATGAGGCCAATGCGGCGGCGTTCGACAGCGACCGCGGCCGAAATCTCATGGAGAAGCCCTATCTCGATGAGCTCCTCGGGCGTCTCGACGTCGCGAGCCGGCGTGTGCTGGATGTCGGATGCGGCGCGGGCGATCCCATCGCGCGCTATCTGATCGGGCAGGGATGCCACGTGACGGGCGTCGACGGCGCGTCGGCCATGATCGACATCTGCGCCCAGAAATTCCCCGCTATGGATTGGCGCGTCGGCGACATGCGCCACCTCGACCTCGGCCAGCGCTTCAACGCCATCATCGCCTGGGACAGCTTCTTTCACCTCACCGCCGAGGCGCAGCGCGGCATGTTCCCGATCTTCGCCCGGCACATCGCGCCGCGCGGGTTGCTGCTCTTCACATCAGGACCCGCGCACGGCGAAGCCATCGGCGAGCTCTATGGCGCCGCGCTCTATCATGCGAGCCTCAGCGCGGAGGAATATCGCCGCCTTCTCGCCGAAAACGGCTTTGTTATTCTGCGCCACAAGGTGGAAGACCCCGATTGCGGCCGCCACACCGTATGGCTGGCCCAGGCCGCTTAGCCGCCGCATGCCCGTCAGTCGTTGCCGCGGCGCACGTCGAGGGCGAGCAGCGTAAGGCTGATGCCCTGCAACAGCAGAGCTGCACCGACGATGGTGCCGAGCGTCCAGCCCGCCGACGACGGCAGGTCGAACAGGATGAGTAGACCGGCGACGATCGAGATCACCGCTGACAGGATGAGCCAGCGTCGGCTGCCGGCGTTGTTGATCCCGCCACCGACCATCAGCGACGTGATCCCCTGCGCAACGAGTGTCACCGCGATGATCATCGTGAGCGAGACGAGGCCGAGCGTCGGATAGAGGAAGATCATGACGCCGCCGGCGATGAATATCGCCCCGCCCAGCATCTGCCACGCGGCGCGGCTCCAGTCCCCCGCGCGCAGCCCGTGCATCAGCTGCAGCACGCCCGCCGCAACCATCGCCGCTGCGATCCAGATCTCCGTCGTGAGCGATGCGGTGACGACGCCCATCGGCGTCGTGAGGATCAGAAATCCGAACAGGATGAGCACGATGCCAAGGGCCAGGAGCCAGCCCCAGCTCTGATGGAGCGTCGAGCGCAATCCCCGTGTCTCAGCCATTTTTTTTGCCCTGCGTTGCCAGATGAAGCTCCGCGGGGCAGTAGCACGGCAACTGCCTATTTTTCGCTAACCGGAAGCGCGCCGAGGGCCTGCCGGGCGGCCATGGCGCCGCCGAGTATGGCGCCGGTATAGCCGCCGGAGCCGGCATAGGCCGACGCCAGCAGCAGCCCCTTGATCGGCGTGCGCGGGGAACGTCCCCAGCCATGCCGGATCGAGCCGGTGGGTGGCAACGGAGCAAAGCCGTAGACGGCGCCCTGTGGCGTGCCGAGGTAGCTTTCGATCGAGCTCGCCGTGTTGAACACCGTCGTTTCCACGGCGTCGGCAAATCCCGGATACGTGCGGTCGAGTGCGGCGATAAGGGCTTTGCCCCAGGCTGCGCGTTTCGCCTCGTAGGACTGCGAGTCGAGCTTCTGCCAGTTGGAAATGCGGTCGACACCCACGACCGAGACCGGATAGGGCGGACCGCCAAGGCCGCTGTCGACGGCGGAATAATTGACGACGGCGAGCGGCGGCATCGCTTCGCCCGGTGCGTCGGCCAGCACGTCGGCACCGCGCTTGTAATCGGCGAGCGTTTGCATCCACTCGGGCAGCAGCATCGTTGCGTAGGAGCTGAGCCCGAAGTGTGCCGCCGGTCGACTCATGCCGAACGTCACCGAGAAAAGTGAGATCGACAGCGGTGTCGCGGCATAGGGCGCGAAAAAGGCATCGCGCTTTTCCGGCGGCAACATGCCCGCCACGTGCGAAGGCGCTGCGCCGCTGATGATGACCGGCGCGTGCGCTTCCACGCGGTCTCCGCCTTGCTTGCCTTCATGCGCCACGCCCACCGGCTGGCCGCGGGCATCGAACAGAATTTCGGTGACGGTGCGGCGCAGCAGCAACTCGCCGCCGGCGTTTCTCATCGCTTTGGCAATCGCATTGCTGAGCCGCTGCGAGCCGCCCTGGATGAAACGTCCCCCCGATCCGATGTAGCCGCCCTGCGCCACCGCAAAGAGGACCCACCACAGCGCATCGGGATCGTCGTGCCAGTAGAGAAGATTTGCGGCGACCGCGCATTTCGCGGCCTCGTCATCACCGAACGTCCGCGCGAGCTGGTCCGACACCGAGCGGCGCCAGCCCGTCACGACGGGTAGGAGCTTGGCGATAGAGGTGAGCCCGGCGAGCGGATTGTCGAACGCGGCCCAACCCCGGCTGAGCGTGCCGAGCCCGGTCGCGATGTGCTCCATATCGTGGATGAGATCGATGATCCCCGCACGCTGTTGGGGAAAACGGTCGATCAGCGCGGCGCGCGCCGCGTCAAACCCTTCCGGCAGCACGAACGCCGGTCCAAGTGGGCCGCCGCGCGCCTCGTACACCGATCCGGTTGGCACCCACACGACCTTGTCGCGCACGCCGATCTTGCCGAGCACGTCGTGCTTGGGATCCGTCGGATCCTCGGGGCTCGCGGTCTCGTGCAGCGAGGCCTCGACGACGAGATCGCCCGCCTTGTACGTGGAGGCGGCGCCCCCGACACCGTAGTTGCGCTCGACGAGCAGCACCCGGCACCCATCCTGCGCGAGGCTCGCCGCGGCGGTGAGACCGCCAAGGCCCGCGCCTATGACGATCACGTCGTACTGGGTGCCCATGCTGTGCCGGTGTCCTTTATCTTTCCGCCCGCCGCTTGCGTGGTGCCGCCTGCTTAGTCGAGACAGCCGGCGAGGGAAAGTGCAGCCGCAGCCCTTGCGACGCAAGCGCGCGTCAGCTCGCCACCGCGTTACGGCGCGCATGGGCGGCTATGAACGCGGTCATCTGGTCGGCCGGAATAGGACGGGAGAAGAGATAGCCCTGGAGTTGATGGCAGCCCGACTGCTGCAACCAGCGCTGCTGCTGCACGGTTTCAACGCCTTCGGCGGTGATCGTGAGGGAAAGATCCTGGCCGAGCTTGATGATCGAGGCGAGAATGACCGAGTTGTCCTGCGGCTCGCCCGCGCCATCGATGAAGCTGCGGTCGATTTTCAGTTTGTCGAAGCCGAAGCGGCGCAGGTACTGCAGGCCGGAGTAGCCGGTACCGAAATCGTCGAGCGCCACCTTCACCCCGAGCCCCTGAAGCCCGCGCATCTGCTCGTTGGCACGCCGCTCGTCAGCCAGAAGCACGCTTTCCGTGATCTCGATCTCGAGGCGCTCGGCGGGAAACTGGCTTTCCTCCAGAACTTCGCGCACCACCTCCACGACGTCCCCATGGTGAATCTGGGAGGCGGAAACGTTGACGGCGACATTGACGTCCGGCCACGCCTTGCCATCCTCAACCGCGCGCCGCAGCACCAGCTTGCCGAGGTTTTGGATGAGGCCCGTCTCTTCAGCCAATGGAATGAAGATCTCCGGTGAAATCGCACCGAACGTCGGATCGGTCCAGCGCGCGAGGGCCTCCACGCCGACGACGATACTTCCCGAAGCGTCCATCAAGGGCTGATAGAAGACGTCGATTGCCCCGTCCGCCACCGCGCTGCGCAGAGCTATCTCCAGCATGTGCCGATAGGTGACTTCCGCATCCATTTCCGGTGCGAACGCGACGGCGATTTTGCCGGATTGATCTTTCGCACGCTCCACGGCGAGTTCCGCACGGCGCAAAAGATCATCTCCCGTGCGCCCGTCCGCAGGGCTGATCGCGTATCCCACCGATGCCGTGGCAAAGACCCGCGTGCCCCCCGGCAGGTCGAACGGCTCGGCAAGCGCCGTAATGACGTCCTCGGCGAATTCGCGCGTCGCGGCTGCATCGAGCCCGGGTGCCAGCACCATGAAATGGTCGCCCTCGGGCCGCGCGATGAACGATCCCCGCGGGCGAAGCTGGTCCAGCCGCTGCGCGCAGGCGACGAGAACGGCATCGCCGACGGTCGTTCCGAATGCCTCGTTGATCGCCTTGAAATCATCGACGTCGATCGCGAGCACCGCCACGGATTGGTCGTTACCCTGCGTATCGACGAGCAGGCGCGGCAGCTGCTCGCGCATGGCGATGCGGTTCGGCAGCGCGGTGAGGCTGTCGGTGCGGGCCGCAAGCTTTGCGGTTTCTTCGCTGTCGAGAATGCGCTTGACCTGCCGGCGTCCCCACATGATCAGCAGGTATGTGAGCACGCCGACGAGCACGAGCGAGAGGCCCAGCCCCGGCGCCACGTGGCGGATGAACTCCACGCCCGGCCGGTCCTTGCGCCAGACGAGCGTGCCCACCGGCTCACCGTTGCGCGCCATGATGACGTCGCTCGTATCGTCTGCGGGCGTCCCATGCGCCGCCCACTGCATATCGCGGAAGCCGAAGCTCTCGCCGAGCTGCCGCGTGAACGTCTTGTCGATGTAGTCCACGCCGACGAGCAGCATCGGCTGCGCACCCGGCGGCTTGGGATATCCGCGGTCGGGCAGGATCGTTGACACCACCACCGTCGCGGGATGACCTCCGAAGGACCGCGCGTCGGACACCGCGACGTGACGCTCGACATGCCCGTTCGCCATCGGAATATTCGTGACGATGGCGTCGTAGTCGGGCATCGACTTTGGGTCGCGTGTCGCGCGAATGAGATCGCCGATTTCAGCCCCCATATCGGTGGCGTTGAGGTTCGGATCGCCATTGGACGAATATCCGAACACCGGCGTGTCGTTGGCGTCGAGCACGTAGACGCGATCATAGCCAAGCAGATGGCCGAGATATTCGCCGTAGAAGGCGCGCATCCACGCGCTGTCGCCGGCTTGTGTCTTTTCGTAGGCCTCGCCCCAGATCGTCTGGGCGCGCAATTCGCGCGCCAGCGAGCGGCCGTGCTGCGAGATCGCGTGCTCTATGGTTTCGCGCTGGCGGGAAAGAGCAATGGCATCGGTCTCGCTCGCGCCGATGATGAGCGAGGCGAGCACGATTCCCAACGACGCGGCAGCCAATGCCACGATCGGCAGTGTTACGAACGCGGTGCTCCGCTTAAGCAATCGCTCTGGTCCTGCGCCGCTGCGCTGCTTTGGCCCTTCCCCTCTGGCTACAATCCGTACCCGAACAATAGGTGGTCTCAACAGTGTCGTTTGCGGGCGCGGTGAGCGCTTCGTTAACAGAGCGGATGTGCAACCGAGCGAACAACGTACCGTGGACGACAAAGGTTGCCCGCTGCAACTCGTCTCGGCGAAGTGAGTGTTCGCGAGATGCGGCGTTTCGCCAGCCCGCAGGCTTAAGGACGCCACGATTCCTTCGGTGCATCGGACGCCGCGGCGTCGTCTTTCTTCGCGCGGTTAATTTCGCGCGCGACCGCAAACAGCGCCTCGCGCACGCCTTCGCCCGAAACTGCCGAAAGCACGAGCGGCTTCTTCTTCGCCACGCGTTTCAGCGCCTCGAAACGCTCTTCGAGCGTTTCCTTGTCGACGGCGTCGCACTTCGACAGGGCGACGATCTCCTTCTTTTTATCGAGACCGCCGCCATAGGCTTTCAGCTCGCGGCGCACGGTGCGGTAGGCGGTGGCGACGTCTTCCTCCGTCGCATCGACGAGGTGAAGCATGACTTTCGTGCGTTCAACGTGCCCGAGGAAGCGCGTGCCGATGCCTGCGCCTTCGCTCGCGCCTTCGATGAGGCCGGGGATATCGGCGAGCACGAAATCGACATCACCCACGCGCACGACGCCGAGGTTGGGATGCAGCGTCGTGAAGGGATAAGCGGCGATCTTCGGTTTCGCCGCGCTCGATGCCGCGAGGAACGTGGACTTGCCCGCATTCGGCAAGCCGATGACGCCCGCATCTGCGATCAGCTTGAGCCGCAGCCAGATCGTCAGCTCTTCGCCCGGCAGGCCGGGATTGACCCGCCGCGGCGCCTGGTTGGTCGAGGATTTGAAATGCGCGTTGCCGAAGCCGCCATTCCCGCCCCGCGCGAGAAGCGCCCTGTCACCGGGCTTCTCGAGATCGGCAAGCAGTGTCTCCTGGTCCTCAGCGAATATCTGCGTCCCCGGCGGCACCTTGATGATGCAGTCTTCGCCGTTCGCGCCGGCCCGGTTGCGGCCGGCACCGTGTCCGCCCCTCTTCGCTTTGAAGTGCTGCTGGTAGCGGTAGTCGATGAGCGTGTTGAGATTGTCGACGCATACCGCCCAGACGTCGCCGCCCTTGCCGCCGTCTCCGCCGTCGGGGCCGCCGAACTCGATGAACTTCTCGCGCCGGAACGAGAGCGATCCGTCACCGCCGGCGCCCGAAGCGATATAGATCTTTGCCTGGTCGAGAAATTTCATCGCATGAAGCTCCGCCAGCGGTCGAGCAGCGGACGACCGCGCGCATACCTTACCGTTTCCACCTCGCAATTGCGCGCCTCGCACCACTGCGCACCCGTGCCGACGGGACGGAAACCCAGTTTGCGGATAACGCGTGCCGAGCCGGCATTATCGACGAAGTGTCCGCACGTGAGCTGCTCGAAGCCCGTTTCCTGGAAGCAATGGTCGACGAGCGTGCGCGCGGCCTCCGTGGCGTATCCTTTTCCCCACCACGGCTTGCCGATCCAATAGCCGATCTCCGCCTGTTTCGGCTCGTGCCGGATATAGCCGACGGCTCCGATGAGTTCTCCGCCCAGCAATATGGCTCGGACGAATTCGTCGTCGTCGATCGAGGCGATCCAGAGGTCGGCATCGACAATGGTGTAGGGATGCGGGATGCGGGACGTCATGCGCGCGATATCCCAGTCCCCGGCGAGCATGGCGATGCGCCCTGCATCGCGGGCTTCTATGGGGCGGTACGTCAGTCGTGGCGAGCGCATACGCGGCGCGCTCCGTTCGCGCATCGGCTGGGCCGGGATGCAGGCCGGTCTTGAAGAGCCGGTCATGAAAAAGGGGGACGCCACGGGACATCCCCCTCGAAATCTCAGGCGAGCTTCTGCCGATTACTCGGCCGCTTCGGCTGCCCGCGTGCGCACCGACACATAGACGCGGCCGTTGCGCTTGGTGTTGAACTCCACAGCGCCTTCGACAACGGCGAAGATCGTGTGATCCGTGCCCATGCCGACGCCGGAGCCCGGGTGCCACTGGGTACCGCGCTGGCGGACCAGGATGTTGCCGGGGATGACGTGCTCACCGCCGAAGCGCTTCACACCGAGGCGCTTGGAATGTGAGTCGCGGCCGTTCTTGGACGAGCCGCCTGCCTTTTTTTGTGCCATCGATCAGATCCTCAATCTCGGGCGGCTGCCTTAGGCGCCGACAATGCTCTTGATGCGGACCTTGACGAGGTCCTGGCGGTGGCCGCGCTTGCGGCGGGAATTCTTGCGGCGGCGCTTCTTGAAGGCGATGACCTTCGGCCCGCGCGTCTCTTCGATGAACTCGGCAACGACCTTGGCGCCGGAGACCAGCGGGGTGCCGATTTTCGGGTTGTCGCCGCCGATCAGCAGAACCTCGCCGAACTCGACCTGCGCACCGGCTTCACCGGCGATCTTCTCAATCGTGATGACGTCGTCAGCAGCAACACGGTACTGCTTGCCGCCCGTCTTGATGACAGCGTACATGGCTTTTCCTTCAGCGTTCTCCGCGCCCTATGGCGCCGCAGGCGAGCTGCGGTCTTTATGAGATCGCCTCCGGAGATCGGGGCGAACAGGCCTCGGGCAGCGCATTGCGCGCCCCGGTTCAGGGGGCGCGAGAAGGCGGGTTTATCCTCGAATGCCCGCGACTTGTCAATTGGAAGCGGCCATGGATGCCGCTGCAATCTGCTTGATTTGGGCCTAGCGGTCCGGGCTCTCCAGATCGCTCCGGAGCCGGCTGAGCAGATCCACCGCATGGGTGGCGTAGGGCCCGATCCAACGATCGTAAAGCTGCTTGATCGGCAGCGGGTTGAGGTAATTCCAGCGCTCCCGGCCGCGGCGCTGCACGATCACCAGCCCGGCCTCCTCCAGAACCTTCAGATGCTGCATCACCGTGCAGCGGTCGCGGGCTGGAAAGCGGCCGCACAGTTCCCCCGTGGTCTGTGGGTGGTCACGCAGCGCGTCGAGGATCTCCCGGCGGGTGGATGCGGCCAACGCCTTGAAAACACGATCGTCTTCTTCTGCGATTGACATGTTATAATTATATAACATAATTTGCCGATCGCAAGGGAGAGACCGATGGATCTCAAGTTCAGCGTATCCGCCCGCATCGCCAAGCCGGTGGAAGAGGTGTTCGAGGCGGTGGCCAACCCGGAGCAGCTGTCGCGCTACTTCACCACCGGTGGTGCCAAAGGTCGGCTCGAGACCGGCGCCACCGTGACGTGGGACTTCCACGATTTTCCCGGCGCCTTCCCGGTCGAGGTGGTGGAGGTCGAACCGAACCGGAGGATCGTCCTGCGCTGGGCAGCCGACGAAGGCCCCGCCGAAGGTGAGCCGCAAAGCGCGGCTCCGAGCTATACGACGACCGTCACGATGACCTTCGAGCCGCTCGATGGGGGGCGCACGCTCGTCTCCATCACGGAGGAAGGCTGGCGCTCCACACCCGGCGGCCTCACTGCCTCCTATGGCAATTGTCAGGGATGGAGCCAGATGCTGTGCGCCCTGAAGGCCTATCTCGAGTACGGCATCAATTTGCGCGAGGGCATGTACAAGTGAGGTGGGCATCCCCATCGCGTGCAATCGCGCACCCGAGCGCCCACATTGATGCGTGTCGTCTCCAACGCACGCGGGTAGCCCGATGCAGCGCGAAGTCCCCAACGTCGAGCTCCCGCCCATACCGGTCGTCGAAACCGGGCCTGCGTTTCCGCTGGAGACGCTGGCCCTTCAGGAGCCGCGCGCCCGCGCCCTGATGGATTGCGCGACGGCCGGCGTTTCGCCGCGCCTGCTGCGCATGCTCGATGCCGTCTCCCGCCGCTGGCTCGCCAAGCAGGGCAGCATCCACCTAGACGAAATCGACGCGATCGCTGCGCGCCTTGCACGCCCCGGCGTCTATTTCCTTTCCGTCAACTACGAGTGGGGCTGCACCTGCCGCGTCGGACCATCGCCGGACGGCCGCGGTGCTCGCCTCGTGCGCGTGCTCGATTGGGTTACTGGCGGTCTCGGCCGCTATGTCATCGCTGCGCGCGTCGCAGGGCCGGCGGGTCCGTTCGTTTCGCTCACTTGGCCCGGATACACCGGCGTGCTGCAGGCCATGGCGCCGGGTCGTTTCTCCGCCGCGCTCAACCAGGCGCCGATGCGTTCTCTGTTCGGCGTCTTCCATCTCGATTGGGCGCTGGGCCGCGGGCGCGTCTGGCGCATGCGGCATCCGGCACCGACACATCTGCTCCGCGAAGTGTGCGAGACGGCCGCGACATTCGCCGAGGCGAAGCGCATGCTGACGGAGCGCCCTATCTCCACGCCGGCCATCTTTTCCATCGCGGGCGTGCAGCCAAACGAGACGGCTGTGATCGAGCGCACCGAGGACGACGCGCGCGTGCACGATGGTGGCAATACCGCGGCCAACCACTGGCAGACGCCCGGATGGAGAGGCCTGTCGCGCGGCAACGACAGCCCGGGCCGGGCGTGCCAGATGCACAGCGTTCCTATGGAGCTTGATGCGCACTTCGAATGGCTGACGCCGCCAATCCTCAATTGGAACACGCGGCTCGCCATGGTGGCAGATGCGCGCGAAGGCCGGCTCGTCGCTCGAGGCTATGAGCCGGCCAGCCGCGCGGCGGCGCCTGCCACCGCGCCGCTGGTGCTCGATGTGTCGTGACGGGCGGGCAAACCGCTAGCGCACGAGCACGTCTTTCGTGGCATCGAGCGCATGCGTGATCTCCTCCGGCGTGAATTCGCTGGTGAGAAAAAAGCGCAGCCGCGCCGCATTCACCGGCACACCGGGCGACATGATCAGTGACGCATTGATGCCGCGCTTCAGCACCTGCGACACCGCCTTCGCGGCCCGCGTCGTCGCCCCGACCATCACCGGCACCATGCCGATGCCGACGGCTCGCCCCGTATCGAGCCCACGGGCCTTTGCTTCCCGCAGGAATCGCGCGCTGTTCGCATGCAGGCGCGCAACGCGCTCCGGCTCGCGCTTCACGACGCGCAGCGCGGCGAGTGCCGCCGCCGTCATGCTCGGCGGCAGGCCCACCGAGAACACGAAGCCGGGCGCCGCGTAGCGTAGCGTGTCGATGAGATCGCGGTTTCCGGCGATGTAGCCGCCGCACGAAGCATACGCCTTGCTGAGCGTGCCCATCCAGATGTCGACCTTGTCACCGGCGATGCCGCAGTGCTCGGCAAGGCCGGAGCCGGTTCTCCCGAGCACGCCGCAGCCGTGCGCATCGTCCACCATCAGCCAGGCGCCATAACGCTCCTTCAGCTCGATGATGCGTGCAAGATCCGGCGTGTCGCCCTCGGTGGAATAGAGCCCTTCGATCACGACGAGCGCGTTCTTGTAGTTGGCACGCTCGTCCCGAAGGATCTTCTCCAGCGCATCGAGGCGGTTGTGCTTGAACGCCTTGGTCGTCGCCCCCGAAAGACGCATGCCGACGACGGCACTATTGTGCACGAACTCGTCGTGCACGATGAGATCTTCGGGCCCCATGATGGTGCCGATGGTCGACACGTTTGCAGCATGGCCCGAGACGAACGCCAGCGCCGCATCGACGCCGATCGTCGCGGCAATCTCCGCTTCCAGCTCGCGGTGCAAAGGCGTATCGCCCGACACCATCCGGCTCGCCGAGACGGACGTGCCGTAACTGTCGATCGCCGCCTTCGCCGCCGCGATGAGATCCGGATGCTGGCTCAGCCCCAGATAGTCGCACCACGCGAAGTTGAGCACCGGTTTGCCGTCGATCAGCGTGTGCCGTCCCTGCGGCCCTTCGGTCGACCGGAAGAACGGATTCTCGATGCCGAGCATGTTCGCAAGGTTCTGATGGTAGTTGATGGATTTGTATTCGGGGAGCGATGAGAACGGTGCCGCGACGAGGTCGCGATCCAGCTTGGCGCGTATACGGTTCATCGCATGCGGCATGATGTTCATTGTGTTGTCCTCCGGTGCTGGCGCGCGATGTCCCATCGCGGCCGTTGTTCAGAAAATGGCGTAGACAGCGAGATGAAAATCAAAGCCGCCCGGGATGTCGGGCGGCCGGGAAACGTTGGGGCGCTGCTCGCGCTCCGCCGCACCGGAAGATTGGATTTTGTCGAAGGACATTGCGCCGCGCTCCCCGCGGAGCACGTGCGGACGAGATGTCGAAGCCGGAGTGGACGTCACGATCGGCTGCGGTGTGTCGAGGATACTCATGTGAACTCTCCCTGAAATATCGGCGCCGTGATCGGCTTATGGGAAAGTTCTAGAGAGATGCGCCGTGTGCCGCTGTTCCGCCCGGAACACGTTTGCGGGCGCTTTTGTCACGGGCGGAAATATGAACGCGGCTGGGAGGGTGACTAGCGGCCCAAGCCGCGAGCGCGCCGGCTGACGGCGGTGCCTTTTTGGTCAGCGGCGGCTTCGGTCCGTCCCGTAGAACGATGCCGTGTCCCGGGGACGGAGCCGACGGCTGCTCCGCGTCAACTTCCTCCCGCCGCCATCCCGCCGCCCATCAATTCGCAATCGATCGTGATATGCGTCCGCACTCGCGCACCCGCGCCTGCCACGCTATGGTGAGCAAATGACGCGCCGCGCCGTACGTATGATCTGGGGGATGACCGGGCTATGCCTTGTCGCCGGCGTCATTGCGAGCGCGGCCATCTGGCTCGGCGCCCCCGATCAGCCCTGGCAGCGCATCGTGCAGGAGCTGTCGACGTTGCTGGATGTCGTGGCGCTTCTGCTATGGATGGGCATCTTCGCCATCTACTGGGCACGCCGGCGGCCCCGGAGCTGACGCCAGACGCTGACGCCAGACGCCCGCTGCCTCACGCTGGTCGCGTTGGCTTGCTGCCCGTGCTTGTTTTTAGCCGGTGCAGGAATGCACAGCGCGCCGGAGCACCCCGCAAGGCCCCGGCGCGCTTCTCACGCCGCAATCCCGAGAGACCAAAGGGATTGCGATGTCTCATTCCAGTTGTGATGTCTCATTCCACCGGAAATGAAACCGCATAGTCACGCATTTGCGGCTCTTCCCCGGCTTGCGTCCGCACCCTCTGCGAATAATCGACCTCGCAAACTTCGATGGTGGCGCTGTCGGTTTCGTCCCCGTCGCGCAGCGAGCTCCATATCCACGGCATGGATACGTTGGCGAGCGGATCGGGCTCCGTTTCCAACTGCTGCACGACGCATTTCACGTGCAGGTCATAGCGGATGCGCGCCACCTTTGCGGAGGTGCGCCTCGCCTCTCCCATGATGCGTGCCGTTTCGGCGCGCATCTGCGCCAGTGCGGCGCGCGCCGGCGCGTCGTTGCCGGCTTGCTGCGCCGTCGCGGCCGGGCGCATGGCACCCTCCGCACCGTCCTCTACGGTCCAGTGAAAACTTCCAGGCTGTGCCAGCTTACCTTCGCTTGCACGCCACGCATTACTAGATTGCGGCAATTCATCGGCGACTGCCGGGATCGCTCCCAGGACAAATGCAAAAATAAGACAATACGCTTTCAATTTACCACCTCTTACATCGGAGCGGCGATGCCATTTTGTTAACACGCGGGAAGGCAGCCAACCAATGCGTGCCTTTGCGTTTTGCACGCTATGCACATGGGCGCTCGAAACTGTGCATTTCGCAATCTGCCGGTTCTTCCCGTCTCCCGGCCCCAGAAGACTCGCATATGCACCGCGAACGCGGATTGTGCGGTATAAACAAAGCACGTATTTGCAATGCGTTAACCAGGATGGCTGAGACTTTGATTTGCATTGGAATTGGAAGGGGGAAGCGCAATGGCTGAGGCATTGAAGCTGGTCGCAACGGAGTATGCATCGGCATGCTTCGACAAGGTTGGAAGCATGGCGCGCGCGCGCGACCGCCATTGGTGGGCCGGCGTCGGCCTTTATCTCTGGACTGCCTTCCTGTTCGGCAATGTGCTCGGCGAAGTCTGGGGCCTTGTCGGCACGCAGATGGCCTGAGCGCCGTTCGAATTGCAGGGATAAAAAACGCGGCATTTCACCGGGGAAATGCCGCGTAAAGGACGCGCTGGGGGTAATGAATTCGATCGGGCGCGGCGGCGCCTAGTGGTGCACCTCTATGCCGAGCCGCGCATTGATAGCCTCGAGCTCGTCATGCACCGCATGTAGACGCGCCCGGTTTTCCAGGTACGCCTTGCGGCGTGCATCCCGCTCCGCCGCCGTCGGCTCGCGGTGCAGGTGTTCGAAAGCAAGCAGGATGGATTCGCCCTCATCCTCGATGGCAGCAGCCTGATCCTTGAGACGTTCGCAGGCCATCAGCCATTCAAGTGATTGCGTATTCAACATTGGTGCCCTCCACGAATGCGACTGGGGCATTCTGTGGGCGCAGGCGGCCGTGCGAACAGTTGCAGAGGGGGCTTATCCCCGCAATCCCCGGACCCGGGATCTATTTGCGTTCGTGACTGTTTCTTCTGGAACAGCCGCGGTTTGGCCGTCTCCCTATCGTATCTTCATCAGTCCGATGGAGGTTCCGATGGCCGATTTCATGCAGATTCTCAGCGACTCCGACCGTTACGTCGCGACCGTGCGCGACGGCGAAATCTATATCGTGCTCGGCAAGTGACCGGCCGCCCCGATGAATGCTGGCTTTTGGCGGTCTAGCACGCGAGCAAAGCACAGCGCCCGATAGGCCCTCTGCGCCGGACGGCCGGCTAATAGCGTGCGTGAGCGCTAACTGCTGCATCCCTGTATCGGTATCATCGTCACTGAAGTGCGGTCGGCATACTTGTTCATCGCGCCGGTCGCAGCATCGACGCCGAGGCCGATCACGCCGCCCGCGATGACGTTCCCCGCCGCCATCCCCTCCGTGTACGAGGGGATCATGGCCACGCCGTCCTGAAAGCATGCCTTCCGGCACGTCACAGCGATGTTGTGCTGGCTCTTGTCCAGCTCGATCGTCGCGGGCGTAACCACAGTCCGGGCGCCGATGCCGGGCGAAGAGAGTTCACAATTTGCACCCGGTGCGCCGGGAGTTTCTATGGCAACGACTTGGGTTGTGCCTTTGACGATCGTGGCGCAGCCGGTAACAACGAGCGGCATTAGAAAAATCATAAAAATCGCATGACAATCGGCCCCCCAGCCGACGCCTAAAGCTTATGTTGAGTGCAATGCCCCTGCTAGGGCGCCGCTGCAACATTTGCTTTGCGTTTGTCCACCTGATTCCGGTGTCTGCGGCCTCCCACTTGGTCCCCCGGCGCGGCTCGCCATCGACATCTGGCATGACGGCTTCCCTGCGGGGCGTAGGCTTGGAAGCGTAGGAAGTCTGCCTTCTCTCCAACGGGGTTGGCAGGCGTGTCGAAAGGGTAGATCCGACCTCCTTTGTGGTGTCGCTACCCGCTTGCGTGTCGGCAGCACACCGGCTATCACCTCGGCCCGCGAAGGCCGGTGATTTGCAGTCCCGTGTTGACGCGTGACGGGGGCGCCAGGGCATTCAGTGCTGATCGGTGCCAAATCCATCAGGTCCTTCAGTCAGACCTTTCGGAGACGCCCGTATCTATTGGTTTGGAGAGGTGGCTGAGTGGCTGAAAGCACCGCACTCGAAATGCGGCATACTCGCAAGGGTATCGTGGGTTCAAATCCCACCCTCTCCGCCAGCGTCCCTCGGGCGCGCTAGTCCCATAACGCCGCTCGAAATATTCCCATAGACATCAAGGTGTTGTGTTGGATCCAGCAGGCGCACGGGCTGCGATCCGCCCCTCCGCATCTGCATGCGAGCTGCCCGGAGTTCGTCCGGAAAAGTGGGCGCCGGTTTTCCGGTAAGAAGCACGCGCAATCAAAGAGATAGATGCGTGCTGCGATTCAACGAAAAGCAGAACGGCTCTAGGTCACCGCGTCGATCCAGCTGTCCTCGAAATCCCAGGTGCGCTTCGGCGCGATCTCTTCGACCACGGTGTAGCGGCTGCGATCCATGGAGAAGCGGTTGAGGGCGGCAAGTGCTTCGCTCTCGGTGGCGAACCGGCCCATCCGCGCCATATCGCAAATGCGAAATACGACCCACCGCCTTTGCATCGGCTTTCGGCTGTTTCGGTTCCCGGTGATGCGCATCTCTCGGCTCCTTCTTTCCTTCAACGGCGCTTGACCGGGGAAAGTTCATCGGCCCGAAACGTTCTTCCCATCGCATTTGGCGCGGAAGCGCGCGAACCTGGAACGCACCCTGGCTATTGATGCCGACAGTCGAGCAATGCTGTGGCGGCTCGCGTCGCCGTCCGGCGTTGGGAACATTCGAATGAAAGAGCTCCCCGTGCCCGAACCGATCCATCCCATGGAAGCAAAATCCGTCGGCGAGCTTCCCGTCGGCGATGGTTGGCTTTACGAGCCTAAGTGGGATGGTTTCCGCTGCCTCGCCTTGAAGGATGGCGCCAGCGTGGAGCTGCAGGGCAAGTCGGGTAAGCCGCTCGCGCGCTACTTCCCCGAGGTCGTGAAAATGTTGTCCGAAATCAACTTGAAGCACGCCGCGCTGGATGGCGAGTTGCGCATCGAGATCGGCGGCGTTGCGTCCTTCGACGCTTTGCAGATGAGGCTGCATCCCGCCGCAACGCGCATCAAAAAGCTGTCGGAGGAAACGCCCGCGACGCTGGTGGTGTTCGACACTCTTCTCAATGCCAAGGGCCTGCCGATCCATGAGCTGCCGCTGAGGAAACGGCAAGCCGAACTGCAACGCCTTGCGCGAAAGTTCAAAAACGGCCTGTCGATGAGCGAGGCGACGGAAGACATCGGCGTAGCGCGCCGCTGGCTGAAGAACGGCTATGCCGGGACCGACGGCGTCATCGCGAAGCGGCTCGACCTGCCCTACCGGTTCGGCGAGCGCGCGATGCTCAAGGTGAAGCGCATCCGCACGGCGGATTGTGTCGTGGGCGGTTTCCGCTACGAGCGGGGAAAGAAGATCGTCGGCTCGCTGCTGCTCGGCCTCTACGACAAGGACGGGCTGCTCCATCACGTTGGCTTCACGTCGGGCCTCGCGGGCGTCGATAAGCCGGAGCTGACGGCAAAGCTGGAAAAGTTGATTGCGCCGCCCGGCTTCACGGGAGACGCACCCGGCGGCCCGAGCCGCTGGACGACCGACCGCTCCGCCGAATGGGAGCCTTTGAAGCCGAAGCTCGTGGCCGAGGTGAGTTACGATCACGTGACCGGCAACCGGTTTCGGCACGGAACGCGTCTGATCCGCTGGCGGCCCGACAAGGCGCCCCGTCAATGCACGTTCGACCAGATCGCCTAGACCATGATCGCTTCGAACCCTATCCGTCCGAAGCGTGAATCATCGGTCTAAGCAAAAGACCATGATCGCTTCGAACCCTATCCGTCCGAAGCGTGAATCATCGGTCTAAGCAAAAGACCAT
>Ga0182746_1001610_pt1 | contig 19545 bp, 16 predicted proteins | sample eDN3rd30CBELigOP_FD_128881 | JGI IMG/M metagenome (GOLD analysis project Ga0182746, IMG submission 128881) | Enriched Organic Plus compost microbial communities from Emeryville, California, USA - eDNA 3rd pass 30_C BE-Lig OP (version 2) (version 2) ... | reverse complement strand
GACTGTTGCACTCCGGGATGGATGATGTGGACTTGCAATGATCGACGGAGAAGAAGATCATGACGTAGCAATATAAAGTCTGGATACCCTCTACCGTGGGGGCAGCAGCTAGAGACTTTGGGCAGAGCCTTGGACATGCGCGACAGCCATCCGGCCGCCGAAATCGGTGACCGGTTGCTTTGCTCTGAGGTTTCCACGCCCCACTCTCGACCTATCGAGAGCAGGACGGTCTTAGCCAAAGACGGTAGCGAAGGAAAGTTACTGTTCCGCCGCCGAGGTCAGGTCAGGCTGATTGCTTTGATGAGCGGTCGCACCTCGATCCGCAGGAATTGGCGCTTTTCCGGCAATAACCCATTGTTCCGGAGCGTCTTTTCCATAGGAAATAAGTCCCAACAACTTCAAAGGTTTATGTAATGAAAGGGACTGAAACCAAGGCGCCCCGAGTGTCGCAGGCACTTATTGATCTGGTCGGCGATCATTTTCTGGAAGCGGCGGCTCCACCATTTTCCCTTCTAACGCCTTGATAATGGCGACTATCCAGAAAATCAGCCCCTAATCCCGCCATTTGGCCGCATCTGTGGTCACATCACGGCAGGGAAAGGCTGTGCCGCTCAAATGGCGTGAAACCCGGCCAACGCGGAAAAAGATAGGCAGGGTTGAATTTCCCACCGGCGGACGGCGGCATTTTCCGCTTGCGTATCAGGATTATAGGTTCCTATTTGAAGGCGGGCCGCAAGAGGTTCCCTGATGAAATTTGCGAGATCGAGCATCCCTTCATCCGGTGCTGGAGCGAGGGCGGTGATCGGTGGTTCTCGACCTGAAATCGCCCAGCGGCGTGGCGGCGGTTCTTCGTCTTGTCGGACAGGCCGACGCCTTGATCGAGGGACCTTGACAGGCGGCCACCTAATAGACACCCACTTACGCGCTCGAATCATAGCGACCCTAGGGAAGGGCCTGGTTCGACGCGCGAACAAGTGAGAGGATGCCATGACCGACCTCAGCCGCGACCCGGCCGACGAGCGCTTCCGGAACGAGGTGCGTGCCTTCCTCGAAGACAATCTTCCGCCCGAAATGGCCCGCCGTAATCGCCAGGGCTATCACGCGTCGCGTAGCGACACGCGCGAATGGACGCGCATTCTCCATGCGCGGGGCTGGTCGGCGCCAAACTGGCCCGTGGAGCATGGCGGCACCGGCTGGACGCTGGCGCAGCAGGCGATATTCGACGAGGAATGCACGGCGGCGGGCGCGCCGCTGCTGGACATATTCGGGCTCTCCATGGTGGGTCCGCTGATCTACACCTATGGCACGGACGATCTGAAGGCGCGCATCCTGCCGCCCTTCCTGCGCGGGGAGATCAGTTGGGCGCAGGGCTTTTCCGAACCCAATGCCGGTTCCGACCTCGGCTCGCTCCAGACGCGCGCGGTGCTGGACGGCGACGATTATGTCATCAACGGGCGCAAGATCTGGACCTCCGGCGCGCATGAAGCGACCATGATTTTCTTCCTTGTCCGCACGGGGGAGGGCACCCGCAACGGCCTCACCATGCTGATAGTGGATGCGCGCCAGCCGGGCATCGCCATCCGCCCCATCGACGACATCCGCAAGGAGCACAGCCTCAACGAGGTGATCCTCGACGATGTGCGCACGCCGGTGGCGAACCGTATCGGGGAAGAGGGCAGGGGCTGGGGCTATGCCAAGGCGCTCCTGGAAAACGAGCGCGCCTTTGCCGCGGAGATTCCGCGCAACAGAAACCATCTCGCGCTGCTGCGCCGGATCGCGCGCGGCACGATGCGGGCGGGCCGTCCGCTGATCGAGGACCCGGTCTTCGCCGCGCGCATCGCGGAGGCGGAGGTGGAGTTCATGGCGCTTGAATTTCTCGCCCTGCGCGCCATGTCCGACACCGACGGCAGCGGCCCGTCCTTCGGCTCCTTCCTCAAGGTGCGCGGGTCGGAACTGGTGCAGCGTCTCACCCAGTTGCAGGTGGAGGCGCTGGGCGATCACGGCGCCTATCTCTATTCGGAGCAGGCCCATATGGCCGGACAGCCGCAGCCTGCGCCGGGACCGGAATTTGCTCCGGGCGTTTGGTCGGAAGCCATGTATCGCCGCGCCTCCTCCATCTATGGCGGCGCCAACGAAATTCAGCGCACGCTGATCGCCAAGCAATATCTGGATCTTTGAACGATGGATTTTGGCCTTTCCGAAGAACAGGTGCTGCTGGTGGACGGCGCCCGCCGTTATGTCGAGCAGACGTCCGATTATGAAGCGCGCCGCAAGGCCGTCGACTCTGGCGAGGCTTATGGCGCCGCGCGGTGGCAGCAGTTTGCGGAGCTGGGCTGGCTGGCCCTCGCCCTGCCGGAACGGCATGGCGGTTTGGGCGGCAGTGCGGTCGATTATGCGCTTCTGGTGGAAGCGCTTGGCGCCGGGCTGATGCTGGAACCCCTGGTTCCCGTTGCAGCAGCGGCCATGGCGCTCGTCACGGCGGGAGGCGCGGGCGATCTCCCGTCGGCGGTGGCGGAAGGCAGCGCCCGCCCGGTCCTTGCCCATGGCGAACCGGGGTCGGGCGGCTTGCTGACTTTCGTCGAAAGCCGGGCCGAACGGTCCGCCGCGGGCTGGCGGCTGACCGGCGCCAAGTCGCTCGTCCTGGGCGGCGCGGCGGCCACCCATTACCTTGTCAGCGCGCGGACGTCCGGCGATAAAGCGGATGATGCGGGGATCAGCCTGTTTCTCGTTCCCGCGGACCATGCGGCGCTGGGGCGCAGGGATGTGCGGCTGACCGACGACAGCGTCGGCGCGCATCTGGCCTTCACTGGGCTCGACCTTCCCGACGCCGCCCTTCTAGGCCCGGAGAGCGGCGGGTTGCCCGCGCTCCGGGAAGGCATGGCCTGGCTCCAGCTCGGGCTTCATGCCGAAGCATTGGGCGCCATGGACAAGGCGCTATGGACCACGCGCGACTATGTCCGCACGCGGCGTCAGTTCGGCACGGAGCTTTCGACCTTTCAGGCGGTGCAGCACGGCCTTGCCGACATGGCGATGGAGACGGAACTGTCCCGCTCGATGCTGTTGCGCCTGCTGTCCGTGTTCGACGGCGACAGCGCGGAGCGCGACCGGACGCTCGCCGCCGCCAAGGCGCAGTTCGGCAGGAGCGGCTTCTTCGTGGGCGCGCAGGCGGTGCAGCTTCATGGCGGCATCGGCATGGCCGACGAATATCTGATCGGCATGATCTTCAAGCGCCTGCTGCTGCTGCGCAATCTGCACGGGGGACCGGATATGGCGCTTGGGCAACTGACGCAGGATTAATGGAGGGATTTCGGGTGCATGAAGTGCTGTCTCGGCGATTGGAGCAGCCGCGCGCCGCGTGAGACGCAAACGTCCGCCTTGCCAGATAGCTCAAAATAGTCGTTCAAGCCTTGCTTTCCTGCGCCTGTTTCCGTCCCGAACGCGACGGAGGGGCACCGCGATGCGACGCGGAAAATCGGTTTACGGCAAGAAGCGTGATCGCGGCGGCAAGCGAAAGCAGGCCGAACCACAGGATACCGCCGATCGCGGCGCCCGACGCGGCTATCGCCAGTATAAAGGACAGGGTGAGGCCCATCCAGCCGGCGATCCGCAAGCCGCGCCGCTTGCTCCGGGACGGGTGTTTGTGGACGATGTCCCTATGGTGCCTTTCCATCGAAAGCGCCAGGCACCCGAACGCCAGCAAGGCGGCGAGAAAGGCGAGGATGGTCATTCCGCCGGCTCCAATATGGCCTGGGCATTCGGCAGGGTCGCGACCTTTCGCGCGCTTCGTTTTTGCCTGGGCTGATAGCGGCGCACTTTTCGCGCCATCATCAGGAACGTGGCGCCCAGCGCGCAGATCGTCAGATTCATCGCGACCATCCGCATGTCGCCCATCGCGCCCGACTGGAGGAGGCCGCGGCTGTTGGACAGGTCATGCAACGGCAGCGCGATCATGGCGGCGCCGGTCAGCGCGAACAATTCCACCCATGCCCGCCTGACCGGACGCAGAAAGCCGACGAGCAGCGCGGCGCCCCAGGCCAGGAACATCGCATGGATTTCCCACTCCGCACGGCCTTGGATGTCCGTGGGCAACAGGCGGTTGGCCCACAGATAGCCCGTCATCGCAAGAGGAAGGCCCGCTATGAAGCCGATATTGAGCCGCTCCACCAGTCGGAAGCCGAAATGCGGACGGTCCGGATCGGGCAGCTTTTCCCGCCGCTTGACGGTCCAGAGGACAAGGCCGCTTGCGACCATCACCGTTCCGCCCATTCCGCTCAGGAAATAAAGCCACCGCAGCAGATCAGGCGCATAGCGGCCCGCATGAAGGCCGATCATGACGCCGGCGGCTTCGGCGGCCCCGTCCGCGCCGTGCGATTGCCAGATCATGCGGCCTGTCGTGCCGGAATAGCTGATGCTGGGCGCGCGCACGGAAATGCCGCTTGCCTGGCTTGCGCTGATCGTGACGCGCGCGGCCGCGTCGCCCGGCTCGGCGACCCGGACAGTGCCGACCGCCGCGCCGCCCCATCGCGCGCTGGCGTCCCGCATCAGCGGCACGAGGTTGACCAGCGGCGCGGGCGCGCCGGTCCGCGCGACCTCTCCCGCCGATGGGAAAAGGGCGTCGAACAGCTTGTCGGTCTGCTCGTAATTGGCCACTGCGGCCCAGGGCATATAGAGCGTCATCAGCGTGACCAGGCCGGTATAGGTGATCATCAGGTGGAACGGCAGCGCAAGCACGGCCGTCGCATTGTGCCCGTCCAGCCACGTCCTTTGCCCTTTTCCCCGGCGGAAGGTGAAGAAGTCCTTGAAAATCTTCTTGTGGGTGATGACGCCCGATATGATCGCCACCAGCATGGCCATCGCGCAGAAGCCGACGAACCAGCGCGCCCAAATGACCGGCACATAATGCAGGTCGAAATGGAAACGATAGAAGAACTCCCCGCCGCGCGTGTCGCGCGCGTGCAGCGGCTGGCCGTCGGCGTCCACGAGCGCTTGCGTATCGCGGCGGCGGCGGGGCCGCGCCTCGCCCTCCATCGGCTGCGGCTGCCAGAACAACTGGGCGCCGATTTCATGCGCGCCCGGCACGGATATGAACCAGCTTCGGGCATCGGGCGCGGTCCGCCGCAGATAGGCTTGCGCGCCCGCAACGGCCTGTTCAGGCTGGCTGGGTCCAGACAATTCCGGACGCATCCAACGGTTGAGGTCCGCCCGCCAATAGCTCACCGTCCCCATCAGGAAGATCGTGAACAGGACCCAGCCGACGATGAGGCCGGACCATGTGTGCAGGGACGATTGCGATTGACGGAAACCGCTCACACACGGCCTCCCATCGCGATCGAGAGCCATGCGATGCCGCCGCCCAGCGCGCCAAGGGCCAGCGTGACGCAGAACGCCTTGCGTGCGCTGGACGCGGCGAAGACATAGACGATGAGGGCGGCATACAGGGCGAAGGACAGCAGTGTCGCCAGCACGGTCGCCTGCGCGCGGTCGCCGGGCAGCAGACGCGCGAGCGCCATCACCATCAGGCTTGTCGCCGAATAGCCGAGGGGAATGGCGGTCACGATCCGTCCCCACGCCGACAGCCTGTTTCCGCGTCTCGCCCTCATCGCATCACCATTTGTAGCGGAGCGAGGCGACGACCGTGCGCGGCGCGCCGAACCAGCACCAGTTGTTGGAAAGGCAGCTCGTCACATGGCGCTTGTCGAAAAGATTGCTGGCGTTGATCGCGAGACTGACGCCTTCCATCGTTCCGCCCAGACGACCCAGATCATAGGCTATGAGCGCATCGACCAGCGTATATCCGGCGGTGCGGAACCGCGTCGCCGTCGTTATGCCGCCCGAAACCAGCGTATAGGTTCCGTCCGATCCCCCGACATAGCGTATGCCCGCGCCGATGGTCAGGCCGCCGAGCGGGCCGGTGACGGCATCGTTCTTCGAAAGATCGTAGGACAGGAAGGAGGAAGCGGTCCATTTGGGTATCGCGAGCGGCCTGGTGCCGGTGACGCCGGACTGCGCCGCCCCGTTCACGACCGTCGTGGAAGGCGGATTGCCGCGCACGAACTCGCTATCCATATAGGTGCCGGCAAGGCTGAACTCCAGTCCGGGGCGGATCGATCCCCGGCCTTCCAATTCTATGCCCCGCGTCTTCACTTCCCCCACCTGGATCGTGTTGCGGGGATCGTCGGGGTCGGTGACGGGAACATTCTGGCGCGCCAGGTCATAGACCGACAGGGTCAGGATCGTGTCCGTGCCGCGCGGCTGGAATTTCAGGCCGGCCTCATATTGCCGCCCTGTGACCGGAATGAAGGACTCGCCCGCGAGATTGACGCCGCTTTGCGGTTCAAAGGAGGTCGAATAGCTGAAATAGGACGAAAGACCGAATGTGAAGGCGTAAAGCGCGCCCGCGCGGTAAGTCGTCTTGGACTGGCGCAGGGCCGTGCTGACTCCCGATGTCGTCGTCCGCTGCTCGTACCAATCCTTGCGGATGCTGCCGATCAGGTTGAGGCCGCCGATATGCACCTGATCCTGGGCATAGACGCCGATCTGATTGCGCCGGGAGAAGGTCGGCGGCACGCCTGCGAGCACGTCGGGAATGGCGACGCCGTAGACCGGAGCGTAGATATCCAGATTGGGAATGCCGTTGGCGGCGCCCCGCACAAAGCTCTGATAGCCCGTGCCTTCATTGTGGATGAAATCCAGCCCCGCCAGCAGTTCATGCTTGAGAGGGCCGGTCGTAAAGCTGGCCGCGATATTATTGTCGATGGTGAATGTCGAGAAGCTCTCGTCCGATCCGCCGCCGCCCCGCTCGATCGTTCTTAAATCCGGCAACATGCTGGAATTGTAGACCGAACGATAATGCTGCTTGACCTTGATGTAGCGCGCATTGGCGCGATAGCGGATCGCCTCGTTGAAATCGTGGCGGAAAAGCGCCGAGAGAGACCATTGCTTGCGATCGAAGGCTTCATAGCTTGGCTCGCCGTCATAGAAGCTCCGCCGGATTTGTCCATTCGGATTGGCGACGGCCGAACCGATGGGCGGCACGGACCCATAGGCGCCCCCCTTGGGGTCGCGCTGATAGGCCGCGATCAGGGTGATGGCCGTCGCTTCGTCCGGCACGAAACTGAGCATCGGGCTGACATAATAGCGCTCATTTTCGGTATGGTCGACGAAGCCGTCGCTGCGCTCGGCCCCGCCGATGATGCGATAGAGGAAGCGGCCTTCGCTATCGATCGGGCCGGTGCTGTCCACCGCGCCGCGCAGCAGGTCGAAATTGCCGACGGCCGCTTCCACCGTGCCGTGCGCCTCGGACTGCGGAACCTTGCTCGACAGGTTGATGAGGCCGCCTGGCGTCGAATTGCCGTAAAGCACCGATGCCGGCCCCTTGACGACATCGATCCCTTCGATCCGGTGGAAGTCGATCTGCGGAGAGGAATAGGTGCCGCCCTGAAGCCGCATCCCGTCCAGGAAAACCGCCGGCGAAAAGCCGCGGATGGTGAGCTGGTCGTACCGGGTGGCGACATTGCCGCGCTGATTGGGGCCGACGCCCGCCACATAGGTCAGGGCCTGATTGATCGAAAGAGCATTGCGGCGGACCAGTTCCTCATTGTCGATGAGCGTGATCGTCTGCGGCGTCTCGATCAGCGGCGTTCGTGTCTTGGTGCCGCTTTGCGACGCCACAGCAGTAAGCTGCCCGTTGACCACAATCGTCATATTCCGATCACGATCGGCAATCGCGGACGCCGCATCCGGCGCATCCGCCTCATTTGCCGCCGCCGACACCGCAGGCATCATCAATGCCGCCAAGGAAACGCTCCAATATGCGAATCTCATTATAGTCCCCTGTTGAAAGTCGGACGGCTGTTACTGCGGTTGGTAGAATATTGCAACGCATTATCATTAGCGAATGGCGTGTCGGCGATTGGACCGTTCAGGCGAATGTCCGGAACATCTTCAATGCCCGATATTTCCCGACGGCATCCCTGACCCGGACGACGCCGGGCGAGCCGCGAACATTCATGATCAGCCTTGACCGGCGCTTCTGATCGGCAGCCGTTCGGCCGGCCGTCAGCTCAACGACCGGCACGCGCGGCGCGCCAGTTCCCGCAGCCACATATGCGCCGGGTCATGGTTGAAACGGGAATGGAACAGCATGGAAAGCTCGATTCGTTCGCTTTCACGCGGCCGGATGACCCGCAGCCGCCATCGCTTAGCCTCGCGGGACGCGATCTGGCGCGGGACGAGGGCGATGAGATCGCTGGCCGCCACCAGGGCCGTCGCGCTCAATGCATCGTGAACGGTGACATAGGGCGGGCTTTCGCCTGACGGCGGGGCAAGCGACGTCCTGAGTTCCAGCCCCGCGATCGCGTTCATTCCCGATGTGTCGAAGCGGCGGGGGCGGGCCGAAACCTCCAGCCGCGGCCGCCCCGCCAGGTCGTCCATGCTCACGTCCGGCTTGTTCGGGAGGGTGCGCGCGGCGGCGATCCACACCAGTTCCTCCTCGAAAAGCACTTCCTTCCGCAGTCTTTCCTCCACCTGGCCGAAGGCGCCCAGGGCGATATCGATCTGGCCGGTGTCCAGCGCGGCCTTGAGATCGGGTCCGGGCTGCGAGACGCGGAAGGAGACGTTGGGGGATTCGTCGCGCGCATGACGGACGATCTCCGGCAGCATGATCGTGGAGAAATAGATGCCGGCGGCGATTTCGAAGGTGCGGGTGGTGGATAAGCGGTCGAACGGGCGCTGCGACAACGCGGTTTCCAATTGCATCAGCGCGGCGCGAACGCCGGTCGCGATCTCCTCCGCCCGGGGTGTCGGTTGCAGACCGCCCAGGCCGCGCACGAACAGCGGATCGTCGATATGCGCGCGCAGGCGCCGCAGCGCGTGGCTGACCGCCGATTGGGTGAGGCCCAATTGCTGCGCCGCGCGCGTGACGCTGCGCTGATCCATGAGGATGTCGAAGACGCGCAACAGGTTGAGATCGACGGGAAACATGAATCAAACTCATAAAGCTATGGACCATTATTCATTGGGTTTATCCTTCAATCACCGATAAGGGGCAACCCTTGTTCGTCCGTGCAAATGGCCGTGCAATGGGTCGCGGAAGGAGTCGAGTGACGGAAAGCTCTTATGGATTGGCGCGGCCCGGCAAGGCCGGGGGGCATGATGCGCTGGACGATGAAGGGACGCGCGACGGAGTCGTGCCGGCGGATGCGGACGCCGCGCCGGAGCCGTTGGCGGAAAGGCCGTTGAAGAAGCGTTTGCGGATGCCGCTGCTCCTTCTGGGGGTTGTGGTCCTGCTGCTCGGCGGTCTTTATTTCTACCTTCATGGCGGGCGCTATGAGGCAACGGACAATGCCTCGCTTCAGGCGGCGCAGGTTTCCGTGACGGCCAATGTCAGCGGGCAGGTGATCTCGGTCGAGGTGCGGGAAAACCAGCTGGCGCGGAAAGGCGACGTCCTGTTCCGGCTCGATCCCGCGCCCTTCCAGGCTGCCGTCGACGAGGCGGAGGCCGAACTTGCCACCGCGCGCACCCAGATCGGATCGCTCCGGGCCAACTACCGCCAGGGGCAGGCGGAGATGGCCGCCGCCCAGGCGCGGCTGACCTATGCGGTCGGCGAGGCGGCGCGGCAGAAGGAACTGCTGGCCGAAGGGATTTCATCCCAGGCGCAATATGACCAGGCGGTCCTTGCGGTCCGCACCGCGCGTCAGGGGATCGAAACGAGCAGCCAGCAGGCGCAAAGCGTCCTTGCCTCCCTCTCCGGCAAGGCGGATGCGCCGCCCGACGCGCAGCCCGCCGTCCAGCGGGCGGCGGCGGCGCTGAAGCGGGCGCGGCTGAATCTGGGCTATACCATCGTGCGTGCGCCGCAGGACGGCGTCGTCACGCGCGTCAACCAGCTTCAGGTCGGCGACTTCGTTTCCGCCTCCAGGCCCGTATTCAGCCTTGTCGGGCGCCATTTCTGGATCGAGGCGAACTTCAAGGAAAACCAGCTCCGCTACATGCGGCTCGGCCAGCCGGCGACGGTGAAGATCGACGCTTTCCCCGACCGCGAGATCAAGGCGCATGTCGCGAGCTTCAGTCCCGGCACGGGGAACAGCTTCGCCCTGCTGCCGCCTGAAAATGCGACCGGCAACTGGGTGAAGGTGGTCCAGCGCCTGCCGATCGAACTGCATTTCGACGAAATGCCCTCGGACATTCCGCTTCACGCAGGCCTCAGCGCGGACGTGACGGTGGACACCGGCCATGTCCGCCATCTCTTCGGCCGCGATACGCCGCCCGCCGGCCGGATTCGATGACGGCCCCGGCCTATCCGGAACCCGGCCGCCGCCGCCTCATCACCTTTTCGGTGCTGGTGGCGACGATGATGACCTCGCTGGACATGACCATCGCCAATGTGGCGCTGCCCCATATCCAGGGCAGCGTGTCCGCGTCGCAGGAGGAGATCATCTGGGTCCTCACCTCCTATATGGTCGCCGCCGCGATCTTCACGCCGGTCACAGGCTGGCTTGCGAGCCGCTTCGGGCAAAAGCGGGTCATGATGCTATCGATCATCGGCTTCACCTTCGTTTCGGGATTGTGCGGGATCGCCAACAATCTGAGCGAACTGGTGCTCTTCCGTATCCTTCAGGGCGTGTGCGGCGCGGCGCTGGTGCCGATCAGCCAGGCGGTGCTCCTCGACATCAACCCGCCGGAACGGCACGGACCGGCGATGGCGATCTGGGGCATGGGCGCGATCGTCGGCCCGATCATCGGCCCGGCCCTGGGCGGCTGGCTCACCGACAATTTCAGTTGGCGCTGGGTCTTCTACATCAACGTGCCGTTCGGCGTGCTGAGTTGCATCGGCCTGGCCAGCTTCGCCTCCGCGCGGCAGGACGCGCCGCCCCGGTTCGACTTCGTGGGCTTCGGCCTGCTGGCGATCGCCATCGCCTCCTTTCAGCTAATGTTCGACCGGGGGCAGCAGCAGGATTGGTTCTCCTCGACCGAGATCTGCATCGAAGCGGCCTTTGCCGCCTTCTTCTTCTATTTCTTCCTCGTCCACACCCTCACCACGGACCGTCCCTTCGTGGACATCAGGCTGTTCAAGGACCGGAATTTCGTCGTCGGCTGCATCTTCGGCATGTTCATGGGCGCCGTCCTTTTCTCGGTGCTGGCGCTGCTGCCGCCGATGCTGGAAGGATTGATGGGCTATCCCGTCGTGCTGACCGGCCTCGTCACCGCGCCGCGCGGCATCGGCACGATGATCTCGATGTATATGGCGGGCCAGCTGGTGCGAAGGCTCGACGTCCGGATACCGCTGTTCGCCGGCCTGCTGATCTTCTGTGTCTCCTCCCATATGATGACGGGCTTCTCGCTCCAGATGGACGAGCGGCTCGTGATCACATCCGCCTTCGTGCAGGGGCTGGCGAGCGGCCTTGTATTCCTGTCGATCTCGACGCTTGTCTTCGCCTCGCTGGACCAGCGCTTCCGCAACGAGGGCGCGGCGATCTTCACCCTGCTGCGCTCCATCGGCGGAACGATCGGCATTGCCGTGCTTCAGGCCATGACGATCCGGAACTCGGCCACCGTCCACGCCCGGCTGGTGGAAGGGGTGCGGCCTGACAATCCGGTCATGGCCTGGCGGGTGCCCGATTTCGATTTTACGCTCCCGTCGGCGGTGGCGCGCCTGAATGCGGAGATCACGCGGCAGGCTTCCATGGTCGCCTATATCGATTCCTTCTGGATGCTCTTCGCCGGTTCGATCGCCGTCATGCCGCTCCTGCTGCTTGCCCGCCCGCCGAAACGCCGGCCGGGCGAGGGCGATGCTCCTGTCATTCATCTGGACTGATCCAATGCCCGTTTCCTTTGGAAAGCCCGCGTTCCTTGCCTTCCTGCTACCCGCACTGCTGGGCGGGTGCGCCGTGGGGCCGGACTTCAAGGCGCCCGCAAGCCCCGGCGGCGGCGCCTATGGCAGTCCGGCCGATGCGACGCGGCCCGTCGCCGGCGCGCCCGCCACCCTGATCGGCGAAGGCCCTGGGCTTCGCTGGTGGGAGGCGTTCGGATCGCAGGAGATGAACCGGCTGGTCGACCAGGCGATGGCCAACAACCACAGCCTCGCCGCCAGCAATGCGACCCTGGAGAATGCGCGGCAACTCGTCGCCGCCGCGGCGGGCCGCCGGTTGCCGCAGGTGGATGCCGGTGCGCGGGTGGAACGGCAGGAGGCGAATCTCGCGGCCTCGGGCTTTGAGCCGGGGGCGCTGCCGGGCCTGTCCGGCAATCCCGTCTTCAACCTCTATTCCGTGGGCGGCGGCGTCTCCTTCGATCCCGACCTTTTCGGCGGCAAGAAGCGGGCGGTCGAGCAGGCGGCGGCGCAGGCCGAAGCCCGGCAGCGTCAGACCGAAGCGGCGCATCTGACGGTGGCCGGCCGGGTCGTGACGCAGGTGCTGACCATCGCCGCGATCCGGGACCGCATCGCCACCGCCAACGCCCTTCTGGAAGAGGACCGGCGCAATGTCGCGCTGACCGACGCCCGCCGCCGCGCCGGCGAGGGCACGATGGTCGAGGTGCTGAACGCCCAAAGCCAGCTCGCCAACGACCGCTCCGAAATTCCGCAACTGGCGCAGGAACTGGACGAGGCGCGGCACATGCTCGCGGTGCTGGTGGGCATCGTCCCGGCGGATCTGGGGCCGACCGAGTTCCATCTGGAGCAGTTCAGGCTGCCCGACGACATTCCCGTCACCCTGCCGTCGGAGCTGGTGCACAAGCGGCCGGACATCCTCCAGGCGGAAGCGGATATCCATGCCGCCACCGCCGCCGTCGGCGTCGCTGCCGCGCGCCTTTACCCCAGCCTGACGCTGGGCGGCACATACAGCCAGGGGAGTCCGCAACCCGGCGACATCCTCAGCAGCCGTTTTCGCGGCTTCGACATCTTCGCGGGCCTGACCGCCCCGCTTTTCCACGGCGGCACGCTCAAGGCGCAGAAGCGGGGGGCGGAGGCATCGGCACGGGCGGCCGCCGCCGCCTATCGGCAGACGGTGCTGGAAGCCTTCGGCCAGGTCGCCGACCTCCTCGATGCGGTGCAGAGCGATCAGAAATCGATGCGCAACCGGATGGAGGCTTCGGACGTCGCCTCCCGCTCGCTCCGCCTGTCGCGGCGCAGTTTCCAGGTGGGCAACAGCGGCATCCTTCAGGTGCTCGACGCCGAAAGGCTCTATCAGCGGGCGCAGTCAGGGCTCGTCGATGCGCGGGCGCGGCAATATCTGAACATCGCCCGCCTCTATGTCGCGACGGCCGGCGGCTGGACGGGCGACGGCCGGTCGGCGCCTCAGGACGCGGCCGCCCGCTGACAGCGCCGGCCATGCGGCGATCAGGGGAAATGCCGCCGCCCCTTTACCGCCGCCGCCGATGGGGCGTAGAGCAGGCGGCATGACGGATATTGCAAAACTGGCGCGGCCCGCCGCGACGGTGGTGGTCGTGCGGGACCGGCCCGAAGGTCCGGCGGAGATATTGATGATGGAGCGGGCGCGCCACATGGCCTTTGCGGGCGGCGCGCTGGTGTTTCCGGGCGGCGCGGTGGACGAAGGGGATCGCGTGCTCGCGGCCGCCTTCGGCGCGGGGCTGGAGCCGGACGATGCGGCCGCGCGGGTCGCCGCCATTCGCGAAACGCTGGAGGAAAGCGGGATCGGCATCGGCTTTGCCGGAACGGTGGAGCCGGGGCTGCTCGCCGCGATGCGCCGCGCGCTGGCGGAGGGGGCGGGGCTGGCCGCGCTGGTCGAAACGCATCGGCTGGAACTGGCGCTGGACGCTCTGCTGCCCTTCACCCGTTGGCAGCCGACCCACAGGGCCGCGCGGATATACGACACGCGCTTCTATCTGGCGAAGGCGCCGGACGGGCAGGAGGGGACCGTCGACGCGACGGAGAATGCGCGCCTGTTCTGGAGCGCGGCCCAGGCGACCCTGACGCAGTGCGAGGCGGGGGAGGGATTCGCCATCTTCCCCACCCGCCGCAATCTGGAGCGGCTGGCGCGGTTCGACACATTCGACGCGCTCGCCGCCCATGCCGCCGCGACGCCGCTGGAAAAGGTGTTGCCGTGGATCGAGGATCGCGGCGGCGTGCCCCATCTGTGCATTCCGGCGCATCTGGGTTATCCGGTCACGTCCGAGCCGCTCGCGACCGCCTTGCGTCAATAGCGCTGTGGGCCGCCTTCACCGGATTGTGCGTCGACTGGTCGGGCTGGCGGTCCTGCTGGCGCTGTTGCTCGCCGGATGGGCCTTCGTCCGGCAGAGGCCGCAGGACCTGCCCTGGACGACGCTGGACCTTGCCCGGCCCATCGGCCTCTTCACCGGGCGCAAGCTGGCCGCGCTGACCGGCGATCCCGCGCAATGCCGGGCGTTGCTGGACCGGGCGGGAATCGCCTACCGCGCCATGCCGCCGGGCGGGGAGGGGCGCTGCGCCTTTCGCGACAGCGTGCGGCTGACCCCCGACCGGGAAGCCGTCGCGCTTTCGCCCGCGTCGGTCGCGCCGTCCTGCCCCGTGGCGGCCGCGCTCAAGCTATGGGAATGGCATGTGGTCCAGCCCGCCGCGCAGCGCCTGCTGGGGCAATCGGTGCGGACCGTCACCCATTTCGGCGCCTATAGCTGCCGCCGCCTATATGGCCGCGATACGGGCGCGTTCAGCGAACATGCGACCGCCGACGCCATCGATATCGCAGGCTTCGTGCTGGAGGACGGGCGCAGGATCGCCGTGGCGGCGGACTGGGCGGGGGAGGGGAAGGACGCCGCCTTCCTGCATGCGGTGCGGGACGGGGCCTGCGGGCTGTTCTCCACGGTGCTGTCGCCCGACTATAACGCCGCGCATCGCGATCACCTCCACCTCGACCAGGCGGAGCGCGGCGCGACGGGCTGGCGCGCTTGCCGCTGACCTACTGCCCGAACCCGGAATCGCGCGCCAGCGTCACGGCTTCGCGCGCGGCGGCGAACAATGCGCTGCCCTTCGCCTCGCACTCGCGCTGCTCATAGACAGGGTTGCTGTCGGCGACGATGCCCGCCCCGGCCTGCACATGCATCACCCCGTCCTTGAGCACGGCGGTCCGCAGCACGATGCAGCTGTCCATATTGCCGTCCGGCGCGAAATAGCCGACGCATCCGGCATAGGCGCCGCGCGTTTCCGGCTCCAGTTCCGCGATGATCTGGCAGGCGCGGACCTTGGGCGCGCCCGAGACGGTGCCCGCCGGGAAGCCCGCGAACAGGGCGTCGAGCGCATCCTTGCCCGGCGCGATCCGGCCGACGACGTTGGACACGATGTGCATGACATGGCTGTAGAATTCGACGGTATAGCTGTCAGTCACCGCCACGCTGCCCGCCGCCGCGACCCGGCCCACATCGTTGCGGCCCAGGTCCAGCAGCATCAGATGCTCGGCTCGTTCCTTGGGATCGGCGAGCAGGCTTTCCCGATTGGCCGCATCCTCCACCGCGTTCCTGCCGCGCGGGCGCGTGCCGGCGATGGGGCGGATGGTGACTTCGCCGTCCCGCGCGCGGACCAGGATTTCCGGGCTGGACCCGATCAGCGCGAAACCGGGGAGGTCCAGATAATAGAGGAAGGGCGACGGGTTGATCCGCCGCAAGGTGCGATAGAGCGCGATGGGCGGCAAGGTGAAAGGGCTGGTGAAGCGCTGCGCCAGCACGACCTGGAAAATGTCGCCCGCGACGATATAGTCCTTGGCCCGGCCCACCATTTCCGCATAGCGGCCCGGCTCCAGCACCGGCGTCAACGCCACGTCGGCGATATCGGCGGGCGCGGCCTGCCGCGGGATCGGCGCGGCGAGGCGGGCGGCCACGGCGTCGATCCGGTCCAGTGCCTCCGCAATCGCGCGGTCGGGATCGCTCACGCTTTCCTTCCACACCGGCGCGACCAGATAGAGCGCGTCGGCCAGCCGATCGAACACCAGCACGACGGTCGGCCGCGCGAACAGCATGTCGGGAATGGCGATGGGGTTGGGCGCGGGGCGGGGGAGCTTTTCCACCAGCCCGATCGTCTCATAGCCGAAATAGCCCACGAGGCAGGCGAGCGCGGGCGGCAGCGCCGGGTCCATCTCCGCCCGGCATTCGGCCACCAGCGCGCGCAGGGCATCAAGCGCGCCCTTTTCCTCGGCCACGAAGGCGTCGCGGTCGGTCGCCCATTGCCGGTTGATCTCGGCCCGCTGTCCCTGCGCCCGGAACACAAGGTCGGGGGCAAGGCCGATCAGGCTGTAACGCCCGCGCACCGCGCCGCCCTCCACCGATTCCAGCAGGAAATCGCCCCGGTCCGCCTCGAACAGCTTCAATGCGGCGGAAATCGGCGTGTCGGTGTCGGCGATCTGCCGCCGCCACACCAGCGCGGACCTGCCCTGCGCCAGCGCCGCGCGCGCGGCCGCTATGCCGTCCGCCGCCGCCTCCCTCCCCTGGGCCTGCCCCGCCGCCGCCGTCATCTTACTGCGCGCCGCTGTTGGTCGCGGTCAGCGCGCGCTCGACGCCCGCCACGGCGTTGGCGTTGCGCTTGACGCCCATCCGCTTTTCGACCGCGCGCTCGAACTGCTGGCCATATTCCTCGCCGACCACGTTGCCCAACTGGTCGCGCACCTGCGCCAGCAACTGCGGCTGGTCCTTCGCGTCGCCGCTCTTGATGGCGTTGAGCTGCACGACGAAATAGCCGCGATCCTGCCCGATCGGCAGCGTCTTCACGCTGCCCTGCGCCATGGAAAAGAGGATGGCGACTTCCGCCGCGGGACGCTGTTCGCCGCGCATGATGTCGGCGCGGCGGCCGCCCAGCACCTGCGGCGGGGGCAGCTTGACGCCCGCCTGCGCGATGGCGTCGGCCAGCTTCATGCCCTTGGCGACCTTCGCCCGGATATCCTCGGCCAGCGCCTTCGCCTTCCGATTGCCCTGGTTGAGCTTATATTGCAGCGCCACCAGCGCCTTGACCTTGGCCAGCGGCGGGGGCGCGGCGGCCACGATTTCGCCCGGCGCGGCCAATGCATAGCGCTTGTCGGGCGTGATCGGCACAAGCTGCGCGTCGTCGTCGGCGCTCATGGCGAAGACGGGCGCCAGCAGCGCCTTCATGTCGGGGGTCGGCTCGTGAAGCTGGTCCTCCGCCTGCTTGCCGTCCGCCAGCAGCAGGGGCGTGGTTTCGAGCTTGAGGCCGTTGTCCTTCACCACTTCCTCGAAGGTGCCGCCATCGGCGATCTGATCCTCGATCTTGCCGGTGAAGTCGGTCAGAAGCTGCTTTTCCTTCTGCGCGCGCAGCGTCTCGACGATCTCGCCCCGCACGGTGGGAAGCGCTTTCGCGGGGATGCTCTGAACCGCCGTCACGCGCAGCAGCACCCAGCCCAGCGCCCCGCGCACAGGCCCGGCCATCTCGCCCTGCTTCGCGGCAAAGACGGCGTCCGCCACCGCCTTCGACGCCGAAGCGGTCAGCGCCTCGCGGCTCTGGTCCTTGAGCGTGGAGACGGCCAGCCCAGCCCCCTGCGCCGCGGCGGCGAGCGATTTGCCCGCCTTCACCTGATCGGCAATGGCCTTGGCCGCCGCTTCGGTCGGCAGCACAAGCTGCTCCACGCTGCGATTTTCCTTCGCGGCATAGGCGGCCTTGTTCTGGTTGTAGGCGGCGGCGATCTCCGCCTCGCTCGGTTGCGCCGCCTGCGCGAAGCGTTCCGTGTCGATCACGGCATAACGGATGCGCCGCTGCTCGGGAATCGTGAAGCGCGCGGCGTTCGCCTTGTAGAAGGTATCGAGCTGCGCGTCGGTCGGCTCTTTCTCCTCAAGGAACGCCTGCGCCGGGATCGCCGCGACCGTGCCCTGCCGCGCCTCCAGCAGCAGCGAGGCATAGGGCAGGACCATGCTGTCGGGCAGCTTCACGCCCAGGCCCAGCGGGGCGAGCATCTGCCTTTCCAGGATTTCGCGGCTGATATCGTCGCGCAGCATCTGTTCGGTGATGCGCTGGCTGACGAGAAGCTGGCGGAACTGGTCCTGGCTGAAATTGCCCGCCGCATCCTGGAAAGCGGGGATCTGCGCGATCTGCGCGTCGACCAGCCGCTTGCTGATATGGACGCCCTGATCCTTCGCATATTCCTTGATGGTGAGCGAGGAGACGAGCTGGTCGTAAATCTGCGCCGCGCCGCCCTGCGCGAAAAAGTCGGTGATCTGCATCCCCGGATCGGACCGGCGCGCATTTTCGAATACGCGCTGCACCCTGTCCTGCAACTCCGTCATGGTGAGTCGCGATCCGCCCGCCTTCGCGACGGTTTCGCCGTTGCCCAACATGCTGCCGGTGCCGAACTTGCCGCTGGTGACATCGCCCAGAATGAACGCGGCGGCGATCACAGCCAGGAACAGGATGGCGAAGATCGCCCCGACCTTGGAGTGAATAAGACGGCGGAAAGTCGTGAGCATGAATAAAAGCTTCCGAACAGCGGCTGTGAGGCGGCCCGCTTTAAGGGCGGATCGGCGCGGCGGCAAGGTCTGGCGGGACGGGGCGGGCTGGACAATTGCCGCCGCGCCGTCCATCGCGCACGCCACGTGCAGCAAGACATTCAAGGGGAAATGATCGATGGGCAGGCGCAAGCTGGTTGTCGGCAACTGGAAGATGAACGGCCTCAAGGCGCAATTGGGCGAAGTGGAAGACATCGGCGCGCTCGCCGCGCGGCATCCCGCCGTCGAGGTGGGCCTCTGCCTTCCCGCCACGCTCATCGCCCCGGCGCAGGGCGTGAAGGGCGCGGCCTTCATCGGCGCGCAGGACTGCCATATGCACGGCAGCGGCGCGCATACCGGCTGCCTGTCCGCCGCGATGCTGGCCGAAGCGGGCGCGGGCTGGACCATCGTGGGCCATAGCGAGCGGCGGCAGGATCAGGGCGAAACCGACGCCGACGTCGCCGCCAAGGCGCTGGCCGCGAAGGCGGCGGGCCTCAAGGTGATCCTGTGCGTCGGTGAAAGCCTCGACGTGCGCGACGCGGGCCATGCGGAATCGGTCGTCTCCGCGCAGCTTCTGGCCTCCCTGCCGCAAGGCGCGGCGGCGGACTGGCTCGCCATCGCCTATGAACCGATCTGGGCCATCGGCACCGGCCGCATCCCCACCATGGAAGCGGTCGAGGCCATGCACCGCGCCCTGCGCGCCGCGCTCGCCACGAAGATCGGGGCAGAGGCGGACGGGATGCGAATCCTCTATGGCGGCTCCATGAACGGCGACAATGCGGCCGAACTGCTGGCGATTGGGGACGTCGACGGCGGCCTCGTCGGCGGCGCGAGCCTCACCGCCGCGAAATTCGCCCCCGTGATCGCGGCGGCGGGCTGAACCTTCGGGCCATGCTTGCTGAGGGGGGAGCAAATCCATAGCCTCGCGCTGGCCCGCTTCCCACCCATAACCGCTACGCCGCAAAACCCTATAATCGCCCGGACCCAACCCTCCCGGTTGCCCCCGCGCGCTATCGTCGCTATGTGCGCGGCAACGCACCCTTCACCGGACAGAAACGCAACCGCATGTTCACCTTCCTCCTCGTCGTGCAGGCCATTGTCGCCGCCTGCCTCGTCACCGTCATCCTGATGCAGAAGTCG
>Ga0182746_1001607_pt1 | contig 19554 bp, 20 predicted proteins | sample eDN3rd30CBELigOP_FD_128881 | JGI IMG/M metagenome (GOLD analysis project Ga0182746, IMG submission 128881) | Enriched Organic Plus compost microbial communities from Emeryville, California, USA - eDNA 3rd pass 30_C BE-Lig OP (version 2) (version 2) ... | reverse complement strand
TGGCGCGATCGACCGTGCGCGTCGGGCGGGCGGTGCGGACGTCGGCGACGATCGTGGTGCGGGCGCGATGAGGCCCCGGCGACTCCTCGGGGCCGCCGCGGGCGCGGCCGCGCTGGCGGCGCTCGCCGCGTCGGCCGGCGCGTGTCCGAAACGTCCGCGCCGCAGTGGCCTCGCAGGCTCCGCCCGTAGAATCGCCGGGTGACCTCCCCCGACCCCGCGCGTCCCGCCGTGCCGACCAACCCGTCCGCCGCGACCTCTCCCGAGGCCGTGGCCGACGACCTGCCCGAGCAGCTCCGGATCCGCCGCGCCAAGCGCGACCGGCTCCTGGACGAGGGCACGCAGGCCTACCCGGTCTCGGTCCCGCGGACGCACACGATCGCCCAGGTCGTCGCGGGCTACGGCCACCTCGAGGCGGGCCAGGAGACCGACGACGTCGTGGGCGTCGCGGGCCGCGTCGTCTTCCTCCGCAACACGGGCAAGCTCTGCTTCGTGACCCTGCAGGACGGCGAGGGCAACCGCCTGCAGGGCATGCTCAGCCAGGCCGTCGTCGGTGAGGAGTCGCTCGCGCGCTTCAAGGGTGACGTCGACCTCGGCGACCACCTGTTCCTGCACGGCCGCGTGATCAGCTCGCGGCGCGGGGAGCTGTCCGTGTTCGCGGACGAGTGGACGATCGCCGCGAAGGCGCTGCGCCCGCTCCCGGTGCTGCACAAGGACCTCTCCGAGGAATCGCGCGTGCGGCAGCGCTATGTCGATCTGATCGCACGCCCGGCGGCGCGTGACATGGTGCGTTTCCGTGCTGCCGTCGTGCGTTCTTTGCGCGAGAACTTCCATCGTCGCAACTTTCTCGAGATCGAGACGCCGATGCTGCAGACGGTGGCATCCGGTGCGGCGGCGCGTCCGTTCGAGACGCACATGAACGCGTACGACATCGACCTGTTCCTGAGAATCGCCCCCGAGATCTTCCTCAAGAAGGCGGTCGTGGGCGGTGTGGAGCGCGTCTTCGAGATCAACCGCAACTTCCGCAACGAGGGCGCGGACTCCTCGCACTCGCCGGAGTTCGCGATGCTCGAGGCGTACGAGGCCTACGGCGACTACGACACGATGGCGGCGCTCACGCAGGACCTCGTGCAGACGGCCGCGCAGGACGCCCTCGGCACCACGACGATCACCCTGCCGGGCGGCGAGGAGTACGAGCTCGGCGGCGAGTGGACGACCCTCACCATGTACGGGTCGCTCTCCGAGGCGCTCGGCGAGGAGATCACCCCGGAGACGTCGGTCGAGCACCTGTCCAAGCTGGCCGAGCGCCTCGAGGTCACCCACGACCCGAAGCGCGCGAGCCACGGCAAGCTCGTCGAGGTGATCTGGGAGCACCTCGTGGGCGACCACCTGGTGGCGCCGACGTTCGTGCGCGACTTCCCGGTGGAGACGTCCCCGCTGACCCGCGACCATCGCACGATCCGCGGCGTCGTCGAGAAGTGGGACCTGTACGTGCGCGGCTTCGAGCTGGCGACGGCGTACTCCGAGCTCGTCGACCCGGTCATCCAGCGCGAGCGCTTCGAGGCGCAGGCGCTGCTGGCCGCGGCGGGCGACGACGAGGCGATGCGCCTCGACGAGGACTTCCTCACCGCGATGGAGTACGCGATGCCGCCCTCCGGCGGCATGGGGATGGGGATCGACCGCCTGCTCATGGCGCTCACGGGCCAGGGCATCCGGGAGACGATCCTCTTCCCGCTCGTGAAGCCCGCGCAGTGAGAACGATGGACGAGCGGCTCGGTCGAAAGGTGGCGTGACGACGATGGTCGGTGTTCTCGAGGCGGTCGTCCCGTCGATCGCGGTGGGGCTGATCTTCTGGCTCGCGATGCGTTTCGTCGTGCGCGCGGACCGTAACGAGCGGAATGCGATGGCGGCGCTCGAGGCGCGCGAGGACCAAGAACGCGCGCAGCGCGAGGCGGCGCGTTCCGCGGCGGCTGAACACGACGGCGCAGAACCGACACGGAATGTCTAGCGCATTCCGCGGCTAAAAAATGCGAACGGCGGGCGCGTCTGCTTTGACGGTACCTGTTCTCGGTGGCATCCTCGTGGTGTTCCCCGAGCAGTATTCCGACAATGCACGAATCGTGAGGTGCCCCTGTGGCTCAGAAGGTTCAGGTCCTCCTCGTCGACGACCTCGACGGCGGTGCGGCCGAGCAGACGGTGACGTTCGCGCTGGACGGCGTCTCGTACGAGATCGACCTCAACGACAAGCACGCCGCCGAGCTGCGTGAGGCTTTCGCCACGTGGATCGGCCACGCCCGCAAGGTGACGGGCCGAGCCGCGGCGCGCCCGGGCCGTCGGTCGTCCTCGCGTGGCAGCGGCTCGGAGGCCACGCAGGTCCGCGAGTGGGCCCGCGCCAACGGCTTCACGGTCTCGGACCGCGGCCGCATCCCCGCGGACGTCAAGGCCAAGTACGACGCCGCGCACTGACCACGTCCGAAGGCCCGGCACCGGTGGTGCCGGGCCTTCGTCGTGCCTGGCTACGCTTCTCGCATGACCGTCCCACCCTCCCGTCCTGACGTCCGCCGGCTCTGGCTCGGCACCTATCCGGCCCCGGGGACGGCATCGGGCAGCGGGGAGGGCGTCTGGCGCGTCGACCTGGACCTCGCCGCCGGCCGGTTCGACGGCGCCCGCCAGGTGGCGACGACCGCGTCGCCGTCGTTTGTGGCGCTCTCGCCGGACGAGCGCACCCTGTACGCGGTCGACGAGACCGCCGACGGCGGGCTCTCGGCGTTCCGCGTGAGCGCCCCCGACGGCGACGGGCTCGAACTCCTCGGGTCCGCCCCGAGCGGTGGCGCGGACCCGTGCCACGTCGTGGCGACGCCGGGCGCGGTGTGGGTCGCGAACTATTCGAGCGGCACGTTCACGACGGTCGCGGTCGACGGCTCGGGCGCGTTCGCCGGCGAGCCCGCGACCTTCGCCGGCGAGGGGACCGGCCCCGACGCCGACCGCCAGGAGGGTCCGCACGCGCACTTCGTGGCCCCCACCCCGGACGGCGCGGCCGCGTGGGTCGTCGACCTGGGCGCCGACCGGGTCCGCCGGTATCGCGTCGGCGCGGCCGGCTCGGGCGTCGAGGAGGCCGGCACGGCGGCGACGCTCCCGCCGGGCACCGGACCCCGGCATCTCGTCTTCGGCACCCCGGGCACCGCGGGGGAGGGCTTCGCGTTCGTCGTCGGGGAGCTCGACGACCGGGTCCACGTGCTCGCCCTCCGCACCGACGACGACGGGCTCCTCGCCGCCGACGCCGTGGCCGCGGTCCCCGCGTGCTCGACGCCCGGGCCCGAGGGCGTCGGCGCCTTCCCGTCGCACGTCGCGCTCAGCTCGGACGGCACGCGCCTGTACGTCGCGGTCCGTGGCCCGGACGTGCTGGCGGTCCACGACCTGGAACGCGACGGCGAGGCCGTGCGGCTCGTCCACCGGGCCGACGCGCCGCTCGAGGGCGTGTGGCCGCGCCACTTCGCGGTGCTCGACACCGCGGACGGCGACGTCGTCGTCGTCGCAGGGCAGAACTCGTCGACGCTCGAGGCGCTGCGGGTCCTGCCGGGCGCCGCCGGGGCGGAGGCCGTGGCGTCGCTCGCGCTCCCGAGCCCGGCGTGCGTCGTCGAGCGGCGGATACTGGAGGGGTGACCGACCCCCGCCGACCGCTGCACGTCGCGATGCTCAGCGTCCACACGTCTCCCCTCGACCAGCCGGGGACGGGCGACGCGGGCGGCATGAACGTGTACGTGACGGGGCTCGCCCGGGCGCTCGCCCGCGAGGGCGCGACGGTCGAGATCTTCACGCGCCGGACGTCCGGCGCCCAGCCGGACGTCGTGCCCCTCGCCGACGGCGTGTCGGTGCGGCACGTGACCGCGGGCCCGTTCGAGGGACTCGACAAGAACGACCTGCCGGGACAGCTCTGCGCGTTCACCGCGGGCGTGCTGCGCACGGAGGCCTGGCACGAGGCCGGGTGGTACGACGTCGTGCACGCGCACTACTGGCTGTCGGGGCAGGCGGGCTGGCTCGCCGCGGACCGCTGGGACGTCCCGCTCGTCGCGACCATGCACACGCTCGCGCGCGTGAAGAACGCCGCGCTCGCGCCCGGGGACGCCCCCGAGCCCGCGGGTCGCGCGATCGGCGAGGAGCAGGTCGTGGAGGCCGCCGACGCGCTCGTCGCGAGCACCGCGCAGGAGGCCCGCGAGCTCGTCGACCTGTACGGCGCGGACCCGGCCGAGGTGCACGTCGTCGAGCCCGGCGTGGACCTCGACGTGTTCCGCCCGGCGCTCGTCTCGACGGAGGGCCTGGACCGCGCTGCCGCCGCGGCGGTCGTCGACGCGGACCGCCGGGCGCGGCGTGCTGCGCTGGACCTCCCGCCCGACCGGCCGCTCGTGCTCTTCGCCGGCCGCGTCCAGCTCCTCAAGGCGCCCGACGTGCTCGTGCGCGCCCTCGGCGTCCTGCGCGACCACGAGCGGCTCGTGCCGACCCTCCTCGTCCTCGGCGGCGCGAGCGGTCGCCCGACCGCCGTGCGGGAGCTCCAGGCGCTCGCGATGCAGCTCGGGGTCGAGGACCGGCTCGTCGTCCGGCCGCCCGTGCCCGCGGACGAGCTGGCGTCGTACATGCGTGCCGCGGACGTCGTCGCGGTGCCCTCGCACTCCGAGTCGTTCGGGCTGGTCGCGGCGGAGGCGCAGGCGGCGGGGACGCCCGTGGTCGCGGCCGCCGTCGGGGGCCTGCCCACCGTGCTCGACGACGGCGCGACGGGCGTCCTGGTCGACGACCACTCCGCGTGGACGTGGGCCGACGCCCTCGGCGGCCTGCTCGACGACCCGGAGCGCCGCGCCGCGCTGCGCGAGGCGGCGCTCGCGGCGAGCCCCCGGTTCGGCTGGGACCGGGCCGCGAAGGAGATGCTCGCCGTCTACGCCGACGCGCGTGCCGTCAGGAGCGCTCGAGCACGAGCACGGGGATGACCCGGTCGGTGCGGGTCTGGTACTCCGCGTAGTCGGGGTAGGCCGCGACGGCGCGCTCCCACCACAGGTCGCGCTCGGCGCCGTGCACCTCGCGCGCGACGTAGTCGTGACGCTCCGGGCCGTCCTGCAGCTCGACCTCGGGGTGCGCCACGAGGTTGTGGTACCACTCCGGGTTCATCGGCGACCCGCCGAGCGACGCGACGACGGCGTAGCTGCCGTCGTGCTCGACGCGCATGACGACGTTCTTGCGCACCTTCCCCGAGCGCGCGCCCGTCGAGGTCAGGACGACGACGGGCATGCCGCGCAGGGTCGTGCCCTTCGCGCCTCCGGACGACTCGTAGAGGGCGACCTGGTCGCGGGTGCGGGCGGACGTGCTGGGGACGTACTCTCCGGTCACTGGCATGTCCACGGAACGTCGTCGCCGCACGCACGCATTCCGGGTGCGGCAAACTAGGGGCATGACCTACACCCTCGTGCTGCTCCGCCACGGCGAGAGCGAGTGGAACGCGAAGAACCTGTTCACCGGCTGGGTGGACGTCGCCCTCTCCGAGAAGGGCACCGAGGAGGCGAAGCGCGGTGGCTCCCTCCTCACCGAGGCGGGCGTCCTGCCCGACGTCGTGCACACGTCGCTGCTGCGTCGCGCGATCACGACGGCGAACCTCGCCCTCGACGCCGCCGACCGCCACTGGATCCCCGTGAAGCGCAGCTGGCGCCTCAACGAGCGTCACTACGGTGCGCTCCAGGGCAAGGACAAGAAGCAGACGCTCGAGCAGTTCGGCGAGGAGCAGTTCATGCTCTGGCGCCGCTCCTACGACGTGCCGCCGCCCGCGATCGAGGTCGGCTCGGAGTTCTCGCAGGACGCCGACCCGCGCTACGCCGACGCCCCGCAGGTGCTGACCGAGTGCCTCAAGGACGTCCTCGAGCGCGCGCTGCCGTACTGGGAGGGCGAGATCGTCCCCGACCTCAAGGCCGGCAAGACGGTGCTCGTCGCCGCGCACGGCAACTCGCTGCGCGCGCTCGTCAAGCACCTGGACGGGATCTCCGACGAGGACATCGCCGGCCTCAACATCCCGACCGGCATCCCGCTCCTGTACGAGCTCGACGAGGACCTCAAGCCCGTCACGAAGGGCGGCACGTACCTCGACCCCGAGGCCGCGAAGGACGCGATCGCGGCCGTCGCGAACCAGGGACGGTGAGCCTCGCGGCTCGCTGACCGGACGCGCGAAAGGCCCGGCACCCTCGGGGGTGCCGGGCCTTTCGCGCTGCCGCCCGTCCACCTCGCGAGGTGGACGGGCGGCAGTCCTGCTTCGCGGCGACCCGGGGTGGTGGGTCAGGCGAGCTCGGCGGGCTCGCCGGTCACGAGGTACGCGATGCGGCGGGCCACGGAGACGGCGTGGTCGCCGAACCGCTCGTAGTAGCGCGACGCCAGGGTGACGTCGATGGTCTCCTGGACCGACCCGATCCAGTCCGCCGACAGCAGCGCACCGAACGTCTGCTCGTGGAGCACGTCGAGCAGGTCGTCGTCCCGCTCGACGGTGGTCGCGAGCGCGAGGTCGCGGGTCTCGAGGAGCGAGGTGGTGCGACGCGCGACGCGCGTGGCGGCGTCGTGCATCTGGGTGAACGTGTCGGTGACGGTGGGCGGCAGGGCGTGCGCCGGGTAGCTGCGACGCGCCAGCTGGGCGAGGTGCCGCGCGAGGTCGCCCATGCGCTCCAGGCTCGAGCTGATGCGCAGCGCGGTCACCACGACGCGCAGGTCGGTCGCGACCGGCGCCTGCTGCGCGATCAGCCGGACGCACTGCTCGTCGAGCTCGCGCTCGCGCTCGTCGATCTCGCGGTCGGAGGCGATGACCTCCTGCGCGAGGCCGAGGTCGGCGGTCAGGACGGCCTGGCCCGCGTCCGTGATGGCGCGCTCGACCAGGCCGCTCATGGCGGTGAGGTCGTCGCCCAGCTGACGCAGCTCGGCCTCGAAGATCTCTCTCATGGGCGCCACGGTCCCACGCGCGAACGCCCTCCGTCCGGCGCCCGGGTGAACGGGGGGTCGACTGGTGGTGAACAGTTCAGGGCGGGTGACCGCGTGACGGTCCTCCCGTCCGGTCGGAGCCCGGGCGTCCGTAGGCTGGTGACGTGGACTTCTTCAACGGGGGCTGGAGCGCGCTCGCGGCGGGGCTCGTCGGCCTGCTGGTCGGCGTGTCCTCCGTGCTCGCCTTCCGCCTGAGCGAGCGGCAGCGCTCCCGTCAGGCACCCCGTTCGTCCGGGTCCGGGACGGACGACGCAGGGTCGGACGCGGGCCTCGACGAGGGCCTCGTCCGCGTCCTCGCCGTGCTGCGCTCGGCGGCCGTCGTGCTCGACGACGAGGACCGCGTCGTGCGTGCCAGCCCGCCCGCGTACGCGCTGGGCGTGGTGCGGTCGTCGGAGGTCGCGCACGCGGCGATCCGGGACCTCGTGGCAGCCGTCCGACGTGACGGCGTGATCCGTGACGAGGAGCTCGAGCTGCCGCGCGGACCTGTCGGGCGGGGGACCGTCGTGCTGCAGGTGCGTGTCGCGCAGGTGACGCCGCACCTCCTGCTCGTCCTCGCGGAGGACCGCACCGAGGCACGCCGCACCGAGGCGATCCGCCGCGACTTCGTCGTGAACGTGTCGCACGAGCTCAAGACGCCGGTGGGAGCGCTCGCGCTGCTCGCCGAGACCGTGCAGGACGCCGCGGACGACCCGGAGGCGGTGCGCCGGTTCGCCGGCCGCATCGTGACCGAGTCGGAGCGGCTGTCCGCGCTCGTGCACGAGATCATCGAGCTGTCCCGCCTGCAGGCGGAGAGCGCGGCCCAGCAGGTCACGGTCGTCCCGGCGGGCGCCGTCGTCGAGGAGGCCGCCGCCCGCGCGCGCACCAACGCGCAGGCCAAGGGCATCCGGATCGCCGTCGGCGGCGACCTCGACGCCCGGCTGTACGGCGACCACGCCCTCCTCGTGACGGCGGTCCGCAACCTCCTCGACAACGCGGTCGCCTACTCGGGCGAGCACTCGCAGGTCGCCGTCGGCGTGCGGCAGACGGGCGACCTCGTCGAGATCGCCGTCGTCGACGAGGGCATCGGGATCGCGCCCGAGGACCAGGACCGCGTGTTCGAGCGGTTCTTCCGCGTCGACCCGGCGCGCTCCCGCGCGACGGGCGGCACGGGCCTCGGCCTCAGCATCGTCAAGCACGTCGCCGCCGACCACGGGGGAGACGTGACGGTCTGGTCCGAGCCGGGCCACGGCGCGACCTTCACCCTGCGGATCCCCGCCGCGCCCGACGACGTCCCGCAGACGAGGCCCGACCCGATCGACGACCTCGACCCATCCGATGCACGAACCGACAAGGAGGTGGATGCGTGACGCGCATCCTCGTGGTGGAGGACGAGGAGTCCTACCGCGACCCGCTGACCTACCAGCTCGAGCGTGAGGGCTTCGACGTGGCTGCCGCCGCGACCGGGCCCGAGGCGCTCACGACGTACGACGCCCTGGAGTCGCAGGGCGGCGTCGACCTCGTGCTGCTCGACCTCATGCTGCCCGGGCTCGACGGCACCGAGGTCTGCCGCGAGCTGCGGCGCCGCGGCGACGTGCCGGTGATCATGCTGACCGCCAAGGACACCGAGATCGACAAGGTCGTCGGGCTCGAGCTCGGCGCGGACGACTACGTCACCAAGCCGTACTCGTTCCGCGAGCTGCTCGCCCGCATGCGCGCGGTGCTGCGTCGTCGCGCGGTCGCCCAGCCAGGTGCCACGGGCGCCGCCGGCGGTGCGGGGACCGACGAGCTCGGCGACGACGTGCTCGAGGCCGGACCGGTCCGCATGGACGTGGACCGGCACACCGTCACGGTCGGCGGGGAGCCCGTGTCGTTCCCGCTCAAGGAGTTCGAGCTGCTCGAGCTCCTGCTGCGCAACGCGGGGCGGGTCCTCACGCGCGGCCAGCTCATCGACCGCGTCTGGGGCTCCGACTACGTGGGGGACACCAAGACCCTCGACGTGCACGTCAAGCGCGTGCGCGCCAAGGTCGAACCCGACCCGGGGAACCCGCAGCACCTGCTGACGGTCCGTGGGCTGGGCTACCGGTTCGTCGACGACGAGGACTGAGGGAGCGGCGTCGGCCCGGTGGGCGACGTCACGGTCGGCGACGACCGCGGTGGTTGGTCGCACGGTCGCCGGTCGGCCGTCGCGGGCGGGAGGCCACGAGAGACGAGCGGCCGGACCGAGGGCCGCGATCAGGCCTCCCGCCCCACCCGCCTGGACCACGTCCCCGTCCGTCACGGGGTATCAACCAGGCGGAAACGGACGTCGCGGACGATGACGCCCGCGATCCAGCAACGCCTGGACCCACTGTTCACCCTGCGTTCACTCTCGCTGTGCTGCCCGGTCATCCGTTCTCCCTACCGTCAGGGTCGTCGCCGGCGCTCGCCGACGAAGCATCACAGTGCGAACAGGATGGAACGACACGTGAACCTCAGCCGACTCACCCGCGTGGGCTCTGCCGTCGCGATCGGCGCGCTCGCCCTCAGCCTTGCCGCGTGCGGTTCCGACGACGCCACGGGGAACGGCACCGGCTCCGGTACCAGCACCGAGGGTGCGGCCGCTGGCGGCGGCAACCTGAGCGGAGAGCTCAACGGTGCCGGATCGTCCGCCCAGGGCAGCGCGATGGACGCTTGGCGTTCGGGCTTCCAGTCCGCCAACAGCGGCGTCACCGTGAACTACGACCCGATCGGCTCGGGCGACGGCCGCAAGCAGTTCCTCAGCGGCGCCGTGCAGTACGCCGGCTCCGACGCCTACCTCACCGACGACGAGATCGCGCAGGCCAAGACCACCTGCCAGAACGGCGACGTCGTCGAGCTCCCCGTCTACATCAGCCCGATCGCGATCGCCTTCAACCTCAAGGGCGTCGACTCGCTGAACCTCGACGGCCCGACCGTCGCGAAGATCTTCAACGGCAAGATCACGAAGTGGGACGACCCGGCGATCGCCAAGCTGAACGACGGCGTCAAGCTCCCCAGCACGGCGATCACGCCGGTGCACCGCTCGGACGACTCGGGCACCACGCAGAACTTCACCGAGTGGGTCAAGGCCAACGGGGGCGCCGACTGGCCCTACGAGCCCTCGCAGACCTTCCCCGTCAAGGGCGGCCAGTCCGGCGCCAAGACCTCGGGCGTCGTCCAGACCATCACCGGCGGCGAGGGCACGATCGGCTACATCGACTCGTCGCAGGTCGGCAAGCTCGGCACCGCGAAGATCAAGGTCGGCGACACGTACGTCGCGCACTCGGCCGAGGGCGCGGCCGCGGCGGTCGGCCAGTCGAAGATCGTGTCCGGCCGGGCCTCGTCGGACATCGCGATCGACATCGACCGCACCCTGACCGACGCGTCGACGTACCCGCTGGTCCTCGTGTCCTACGACATCGCCTGCACCAGCTACGCGGACGCCAACCAGGCCGCCCTGGTCAAGGGCTTCCTCAGCTACGTGATCAGCGACGCCGGCCAGCAGTCCGCAGCCTCGGCCGCGGGCTCGGCCCCGATCTCGAAGGACCTGGCCACGAAGGCCCAGGCTGCCGTCGACGCGATCAAGGTCGGCTGACGTTCGACGAACGACGTGGTGGCCGGTGCCGGCGGATGGGGCGTTGCGCTCCGCCCGCCGGCACCGCCTCGCATCCCAGGTCCCTGAGGTGCGGCCCACGATGAAGAAGGAGACGGTGTGACCACCACAGCCGCCGACACGCGGGAGACCAGCCCGGCGTCGACGAACGGCCCCGGCCGCGGCCGGCCGCCTCGTCGGCGCACGCGCGCGGCCGACCGCGGGCTGAACCGCGCGTTCCGCTACCTCGCGACGAGCGCGGGGACGCTCATCCTGATCGCGCTCGCCGCGGTCGCGGGCTTCCTGGTCTGGCAGTCGTGGCCCGCGCTCACGGCGGGCAGCTCGGAGATCGCCGCGAAGGTCAGCTTCGTCCAGGGACAGGGCTCCCTGGTGTCCTACCTCGGGCCGCTGATCTTCGGCACGCTGCTGGCGGCCGCGGTGGCGCTGGCGGTCGCGACGCCCCTCGCGATCGGCATCGCGCTCTTCACGTCGCACTACGCCCCGCGTCGTCTGGCGTCGCTGCTCGGCTGGATGATCGACCTGCTCGCCGCCATCCCGTCGGTCGTCTACGGTCTCTGGGGGGCGCTGGTCCTGGCGCCCGCGATCCAGCCCGTGTGGCAGTGGATCTCGAACGTGCTCGGCTGGATCCCGCTCTTCCAGGGCCCTGCCGCCGACCCGGCCCGCGTGCTCATGACGGTCTCGCTCGTGCTCGCCGTGATGATCCTCCCGATCATCACGGCGGTCTCGCGCGAGGTCTTCCTCCAGACGCCGAAGCTCCACGAGGAGGCCGCGCTCGCGCTCGGCGCGACGCGCTGGGAGATGATCCGGACGGCGGTCCTGCCGTTCGGGCGCTCGGGCGTCGTGTCGGCGGCGATGCTCGGCCTGGGGCGCGCGCTCGGCGAGACCATGGCCGTCGTCATGATCCTGTCGCCCGGGCTCACCTACTCCTTCGCGCTGCTCCTCGCGGGCAAGCAGCAGACGATCGCAGCGAACATCGCGCTCAAGTACCCGGAGGCGAACTCGCTCGGCATGAGCACGCTCATGGTCACGGGCCTCGCGCTGTTCGTCATCACGATGGTCGTCAACATGGCGTCGCGCTGGGTCGTCGGCCGCCGCAAGGAATTCTCGGGAGCGAACTGAGATGGCCGTGATCCCCACCACCCTCGACGGCGCGCCGCGGCCTCCCCGCGGCGACGACGTCCGTGCCCTCCTGCGCACGTCCGACGCCCGCCGGCGCCGCAAGGACCGGCTGATGACGGTGCTCGTGAGCACCGCGTTCGCCGTCGCGCTCGTCCCGCTCGTGTGGCTGCTCTGGACCGTGGTCGCCCGCGGTCTCGGGCGCCTCGACCTGTACTTCCTGCTGCACTCGATGCGCGGCGTGTTCGGCGGCATGGACGCGGGCGGCATCTACCACGCCATCGTCGGGACGATCTGGGTGACCTTGGGCGCGGCGATCATCTCCGTGCCGATCGGCATCCTGACCGCGATCTACCTCGTCGAGTACGGGTCCGGCGGCCGGCTGGCCCGCGCGGTGACGTTCTTCGTCGACGTCATGACCGGCATCCCGTCGATCGTCGCCGGTCTGTTCGCCTACGCGCTGTTCTCGCTGTTCCTCGGGCCGAGCGCGCACTTCGGTGCGATGGGTGCGGTGGCGCTCAGCGTCCTCATGATCCCGGTCGTCGTCCGCTCGACCGAGGAGATGCTCAAGCTGGTCCCGAACGAGCTGCGCGAGGCCGCCTACGCGCTGGGCGTCCCGAAGTGGCTGACGATCATCAAGGTCGTGCTCCGCACCTCGGTCGCCGGCATCACGACCGGCGTCATGCTTGCGGTGTCCCGCGTGGTCGGCGAGACCGCCCCGCTGCTCCTCACGGTCGGCGTGATCGACTCGATCAACTTCAACCCGTTCCAGGGCCGCATGATGACCCTGCCGGTGTACGTGTACCAGCAGTTCACCGCCGGCGTCGTGCCCTGCAACAACCCGAACGTCACCTGCATCTCGACGATCAACTACGACCGTGCCTGGTCGGCCGCGCTGACGCTGATCCTCATCGTCATGATCCTCAACCTGGTCGCGCGGCTCGTCTCCCGTCTCTTCGCCCCGAAGCTGCGGTCATGAGCGGCCCCACCACACCGCGCGACGACGCGGCGGCGGCCGGACGCACCGGCGCCGCCCCCGCTCGCCCCACCAGCCCCCAGCACGACACACCGAAGAAGGACGACCCCGCGATGGCACAGCGCATCGACGTCAAGGACCTCAACATCTACTACGGCGACTTCCTGGCGGTCGAGGGCGTCACGATGACGATCGAGCCGCGCTCGGTCACCGCGTTCATCGGCCCGTCGGGCTGCGGGAAGTCGACGTTCCTGCGGACGCTCAACCGCATGCACGAGGTCATCCCGGGTGCGTCGGTGCACGGCAGCGTGGAGATGGAGGGCGTGGACCTGTACGGCGCCGACATCGACCCGGTCGCGGTGCGCCGCCAGATCGGGATGGTGTTCCAGCGTCCGAACCCGTTCCCGACGATGTCCATCGCGGAGAACGTGCTCGCCGGCGTGCGGCTCCTCAACAAGAAGATCTCGAAGTCCGACGCGGCCGACCTGGTCGAGCAGTCGCTGACGAGCGCCAACCTGTGGAACGAGGTCAAGGACCGGCTCCAGAAGCCGGGCGCCGGGCTCTCGGGCGGTCAGCAGCAGCGCCTCTGCATCGCGCGTGCCATCGCGGTCAAGCCGCAGGTGCTCCTCATGGACGAGCCCTGCTCGGCGCTCGACCCGATCTCCACGCTCGCGATCGAGGACCTCGTGACCGAGCTGAAGAAGGACTACACGATCGTCATCGTCACGCACAACATGCAGCAGGCGGCGCGCGTGAGCGACCGGACCGCGTTCTTCAACATCGCTGGCACCGGCAAGCCCGGCAAGCTCATCGAGATGGACGACACGGGCACGATCTTCTCGACGCCCAAGGAGAAGGCCACGGAGGACTACATCTCCGGCCGCTTCGGGTGACGCGGCCGGCCGCTCGGCCGGACCAGCACCAGCAGACAGGCCCCTGGGACGCACGTCCCGGGGGCCTGTGTCGTTCGCTGACGGTGACGCTGGGTCCGCCGACGGTGACGTGGCTGGGGCGGGTGGGGCGGGAGGGGTGCGCGCGGTCTTCCATCCGCCTCGCTCGTTCCTCGCTCGGCTTCCCGCCCACCCGACCACGACCGCGCGCACCTGTCCCGCCCCACCCGTCGCAAGTCCGTCGCCTCCACAGCGCTCGCCCGCCCAACCAAGACCCGCGGCGCTGGGCTCGCCGACGGCGACGCCCGGTTCGCCGACGGTGACGCCGGGTTCGCCGACGGTGACGCCGGGTTCGCCGAGTGTGACGCTGCGCTCGGTCGATCATGCGATCGTCCACCCGGGACGGTCGTCGAGCATGCGGCTGTGCCCCTTCTCGACGCCGAACATGCGCGCAACACCATGATCGGCAGCCTGCCCTGGTGTCCAAGCGCAGCTCGGCCCGAACCCAGGGGTCGGAACCGGCGACGACGCAGAGGTCACCACCTCCCGCGCCGAGAACGGGCTTATGCACCGTTTGGTCGCTGAGCGGGTGCGTAACCCCGTGTTCGGCGCGGAAGGTGGTGCGCAACCCCGTGCTCGGCGACTGAATGGTGCATCAGCGCATGCTCGGCGAGGAAAGGGCCGCGCAACCCCCGCGCTCGACGGCACGTCAGGGCATGAGAGGGCACGATCTGCAGCGTACGAGCGTGTTCGAAGCAGAACGTGACCGGTCACGACGGCGGGGCACCCCAGGTATCGGCGAGGAACCAGCAGAGCGGGTGGGTGCGGGGAGGTGGTGAAGGGGCGTCAAGGAGTGCGCACGGCCCCCAGGGCCGAAGCACGACAGCCCGAACCAGCTCGCCGCGCCCGCCCGTGAACCCGACCACGCACCGTCACCGTCGGCGAACGCAGCGTCACCGTCGGCGGGCAGGCGGGTGCTGCGGAGGTGCACCGGAGACGACCGCAGCCCCCGGCCCGAGAGGGCGCGAGGGCTGCAGAACGGATGCAGAAGGGCTCAGCCGGCGGCCGAGACCGTCGGGACGAGCGTCGCGTACTCGGGGAGCGTCCCGTCGAGCACGGGCACCTTCACGGTCTCGGTGGCGTCGCCGACGGTGATCTTGACGGGGACGAGCGCACCCGGAGCGGCGTCGGTCGAGTCGAAGACGATGTCGTCGCCGCCCTCGGCGCCCAGCTGCGTGGTCGAGGACGGGTCGACCGAGAGGGTGGACGGGGAGGCGCTCCCGGACGTGACGCTGACCGTCGCGGCGTCGGAGCCGTTGTTGTAGAACGAGCCGAGCAGCCGACCCGGGTCGCCCTGGGCGCTGGAGAGCACCATCAGGTTGATGCCCTTCACGTCGCCGACGACGACGTCGATGCCGTCCGTGGGCTGGTAGGGCTGGTCGGTCTGCGTGGGGGCGCAGGCGGAGAGCGCGACGGCGCTCGCGAGGGCCACCGGGACCGCGAGGAACTTGCTCAGGCGGGCGGTGCTGCGGTTCACGTGCGGTCTCCAGGTCTTGTCGGGTGCGGCCACCCCTCAGACTAGCGTTCCGCGCGCGATGCTCGCGCGTCCCGCGACGTGCTGTGGGCCACGTCGTCCGCCTGGTCGGAGACGGACCGGCGGACCTGGGAACCCTTCTCGCTCAGCGGCCGGGAAATGGTCGCGTGGTAAGATGGACCCCCGCGAAAGGGGACATCTGAAGATGACTTTCACTGTAGGGGAGACAGTTGTCTACCCGCACCACGGCGCAGCCCTCATCGAGGAGATCAAGACGCGGACCATCCGCGGGGAGGACAAGCTCTACCTCAAGCTCCGGGTCGCCCAGGGTGACCTGACGATCGAGGTCCCCGCAGAGAACGTCGACCTCGTCGGAGTGCGCGACGTCGTCGGTCAGGAAGGTCTCGACCGGGTGTTCGAGGTTCTGCGTGCGCCTTACACCGAGGAGCCGACCAACTGGTCGCGCCGCTACAAGGCGAACCTCGAGAAGCTGGCCTCGGGCGACGTGATCAAGGTTGCCGAGGTCGTCCGCGACCTCTCGCGCCGCGACGCCGACCGCGGCCTCTCCGCCGGCGAGAAGCGCATGCTCGCCAAGGCCCGCCAGATCCTCGTCTCGGAGCTCGCGCTCGCCGAGCACACCGAGGAGGAGAAGGCCGAGGCCATCCTCGACGAGGTCCTCGCGAGCTGAGCACGTCAGCAGCCGAGGGCTCCACGGCATCACCACGCGAAGGCCGGTCCGCAACGAGCGGGCCGGCCTTCGCGGCCGTCCTCACCGCGGCGGGGTCCGGGACCCGGCTCGGGGCAGCCGTGCCCAAGGCGCTCGTCCCCCTGGGCGGGACGCCGCTCGTCGTGCATGCCGCCACGCGGCTCGTCGACGCCGGCGCGACGGCCGTCGTCGTGACCGCTCCGGCCGACCACCTCGCCCAGGTCCGCGCGGCGCTGGACGCCGCCGACGGGCTCGTCGCGCCCCGCGTCGTCGTCGTGCCCGGGGGGCCGACCCGCCAGGCCAGCGTGGCCGCCGGGCTCGCGGCGCTCCCGCCCGCCGCGGGACCCGTGGTGCTCGTCCACGACGCCGCGCGCGCGCTCGCTCCGGAGAGCCTCCTCGTTCGGGTCGCGCGCACGGTCGCGGAGGGTCACGATGCCGTTGTGCCCGCCTTGCCCGTGACCGACACCGTCGTCCGTGTCGTCCCGACCTCGGCCGGTCCCGCCCGATCGGCGGGGACGGTGGACCGCCGGACGCTCCGGGCCGTCCAGACCCCTCAGGGCTTCCGTCGTGACGTCCTCGAGCGCGCGCACGCGGCGGGAGCCGCCGGGGCGAGCGACGAGGCGACGGCCGCGACCGACGACGCCGGCCTGGTCGCCGCGCTGGGCCTCGACGTCGTCCTCGTCGACGGGGACGCGCGCGCCCTGAAGATCACGACCGCCCACGACCTCGCCGTCGCGACCCTGCTGCTCGAGGGACGCGCGTGAGCGCGGGGCCCGCGGGGCTGCCCCGCACCGGCATCGGCACGGACGTCCACGCGTTCGACACGGACCCGGCCCGGGAGCTGTGGGTCGGGGGCCTGCACTGGCCGGGGGAGACGGGGCTCGCCGGGCACTCCGACGGCGACGTCGCGGCGCACGCCGCTGCGGACGCCCTGCTCTCGGCGGCCGGGCTGGGCGACCTCGGCTCCAACTTCGGCACCAGCGAGCCCGAGTGGGCGGGAGCGCGGGGCACGGCCCTCCTCGCGGAGGCCGCGCGCCGTGTGCGCGCCGCCGGCTTCGAGATCGGGAACGTCGCGGTCCAGGTGATCGGGAACCGTCCCCGCCTGGGACCGAGGCGCGCCGAGGCGCAGGAGGTCCTCAGCGAGGCCGCGGGTGCCGTCGTCACCCTGACCGCCACCACGACCGACGGCCTCGGGCTCACCGGCCGGGGCGAGGGGCTCGCCGCGCTCGCGACGGCGCTCGTCGTGCCCGTCGAGCGGGGGGCGGGCGCGTGAACGAGCGCCTCAGCCACGAGGAGCGCCGCGAGCAGCTCGTGGAGGCCGCGCTGGCGGTCGCGCTCCGGGAGGGCGTCGAGGCCGTCACGATCCGGTCGGTCGCCCGCGAGGCCGGCGTGCGGCCCGGGATCATCCACTACGTCTTCCGCGACAAGCACGAGATGCTCGCCGCGCTGAGCCAGCGTGTCGCGGCCGTCGCGTCCACGTTCCTCGACGACGCGCTGACCGCCGGCGGCGACATCACGACGATGATGCACGCGCTCGCGGACGGGATGTGGAAGGGCATCGAGGCGCGCTCGCACCACCAGCTGCTCACCATCGAGATCGCGACCCTCGGTGCGCGCGACGAGCGCATGCGGGCGATCGTCCTCGACCAGCTCCGCGAGCAGTGGGCGGCCTCGGAGCAGTACCTCGGCGCCGCAGCCCGGCTCGCGGGCGTGCAGTACTCGATGGACATCGCGCTGCTCGCACGCATGGTGTCCGCGGAGATCGACGGCATCCAGATCGCCTGGATGGTCGAGCACGACGACGCCGCCGCCATCGCCTCGTTCCACGCCATCGCCGACGCGATCCTCGGGACCGTCCGGCCCCTCGAGTAGGCGCCCTCGTCACGTTCGTCCACCTGGCGGACGGCCGGAATCGGCCCGGACCCGCGCCGCTTGGACACGACATGACGCAGACGACGACGGCCCCCACGCTCCCCGACGACGCGAAGGCGCTCCTCGACGCCCCCGAGCACGCGGTGATCGCCACGATCGACCCCGACGGACGCCCGCAGCTGTCGGTCGTGTGGGTCGCCCGCGACGGCGACGACGTGCTGGTCTCCACGGTGCGCGGGCGGCGCAAGGCCGACAACCTCGAGCGCGACCCGCGGGCCACGGTGCTCGTCTACCCGCGCGACGAGCCGTACCGCTACCTCGAGATCCGGGGCGACGTGACGCTCGTCGACGACCCGGACTCCCAGCTCATCCACGACCTCGCGCGCACGTACACGGGCGCCGCGCGGTACACCGGGGACGAGGGGACCGACCACGAGCGGGTCGTCGTCCGCCTCACCCCGCGCCGGGTCGTCTGGCGCGTGTGACGCGCGTTCTGCCCGGTGGGGGGCGCCCCGGTACCCTTGCCGGGTGACCCTTCGCCTGTTCGACACCGCCACGCGCGACGTGCGGGACTTCGTGCCCGCTGTGCCCGGTGAGGTCGGGATCTACGTGTGTGGGGCCACCGTCCAGAGCGAGCCCCACATCGGGCACCTGCGCACCCAGGTCGCGTTCGACGTCCTGGTCCGCTGGCTGCGCCGGTCCGGCCTCGCGGTCACGCTCGTGCGCAACGTGACGGACATCGACGACAAGATCCTCGCCAAGGCGGCCGCGGCGGGCCAGCGCTGGTGGGAGCGCGCCGCGATCTACGAGCGTGAGTTCACCGCCGCCTACGACGCGGTCGGCGTCCTGCCGCCCACGTACGAGCCGCGGGCGACCGGGCACGTGGTCGACATGGTCGAGCTCATGAGCCGGCTCGTCGAGCGCGGGCACGCGTACGTCGCGGCTGAGGGCGACGTCTACTTCGACGTGCGGTCCTGGCCCGACTACGGCTCGCTGACCAACCAGCGGCTCGAGGACCTCACGATCGCCCCCGAGGACCTCGGTGCGGACGAGCCCGTGAACGCGGGCCTCAAGCGCGACCCGCACGACTTCGCGCTCTGGAAGGCCCCGAAGGACGGCGAGCCGCCGACCGCCGCGTGGCCCACCCCCTTCGGCCGGGGGCGTCCCGGCTGGCACCTCGAGTGCTCCGCGATGGCGCAGCGGTACCTGGGCGACACGTTCGACATCCACGGCGGCGGCCTCGACCTGCGCTTCCCGCACCACGAGAACGAGCAGGCGCAGTCGCGTGCCGCCGGGTACGGCTTCGCGCGCTACTGGCTGCACAGCGCCTGGGTCACGCAGGGCGGCGCCAAGATGAGCAAGTCGCTCGGCAACGGGCTGCTCGTGCGCGAGGTCCTCGAGCAGGCCCCCGCGTCGGCGCTCCGCTACGCCCTCACCGCGGTGCAGTACCGGTCGATGCTCGAGTGGACCCCCGACACCCTCGCCGAGGCGGAGGCGACCTGGGACCGGTTCGCCGGGTTCGTCGCCCGCGCCTCCGAGCGGGTGGGCGCCGTCGACGACGCCGAGGTCCGGTCCGCCGCGCTCCCCGAGGCGTTCGTCGCAGCGATGGACGACGACCTCAACGTCCCCGCGGCGCTCGCCGTCGCCCACGAGCACCTGCGGCTCGGCAACACCGCGCTCGCCGCGGCGTCCGCTGCAGGGACCCACGGCCCCGACGCCGAGACGGCACGACGCGACACCCGCGCCGAGCTCGTCGCGGTCCGCGCGATGCTCGACGTCCTCGGCCTGGACCCCGGCGACCCGCACTGGGCCACGGGCGGCGACTCGCGCTACGCGGAGGCGCTGGGCGCCGTCGTGCAGGCCGAGCTCGACGCG
>Ga0182746_1001604_pt1 | contig 19593 bp, 16 predicted proteins | sample eDN3rd30CBELigOP_FD_128881 | JGI IMG/M metagenome (GOLD analysis project Ga0182746, IMG submission 128881) | Enriched Organic Plus compost microbial communities from Emeryville, California, USA - eDNA 3rd pass 30_C BE-Lig OP (version 2) (version 2) ... | reverse complement strand
TGCGCGCCGACGTGCCGGACCGTGAGGCCCTCGTCGAACCGCGCCCCGGCGAGCAGCAGGCCGGACACGAACTGGCTCGAGGCCGACGCGTCGACGTCGACCGTCCCGCCGCGCACCGCGCCCGCCCCGGTCACGGTGAACGGGAGGCGTCCCCGGCCGCCGTCGTCGACCGCCACCCCCAGCTGACGCAGCGCCTCGAGGACGGGCGCCATCGGGCGCACGCGCGCGGCCTCGTCGCCGTCGAACCGGACCTCGCCGGTCGCGAGCGCGGCGACGGGCGGCAGGAAGCGCATGACGGTGCCGGCGAGCCCGCAGTCGACGGACGCGTCGCCGTGCAGCGGCTCCGGGGTCACGCGGACGGTCGAGCCGTCGACGTCGACCCGCACGCCGAGCGCGCGGAGCGCGGCGACCATGAGGTCCGAGTCGCGGCTGCGCAGCGCACCCCGCAGGACGCCCGGACCGTCGGCGAGCGCCGCGAGCACGAGCAGCCGGTTGGTGAGGGACTTCGACCCGGGGATCTCGACCGTGGCGTCGAGCGGCTCGCCGGCGACGGGAGCGGCCCAGGGTGCGTCGTCGGTCGGCAAGGCGGTCAGCGGCGCGGTCCCGGGGGTCGTCATGTCCTCAGGCTAGCGGCCTGCGGGCGCCCCGGACGGGTGCGCCCGCAGGCCGGGCGGGGGTTCAGGCCGTGCGTCGGCGGACGACGACGAGGGTCGCCCCCGCGGCCACGAGGAGGACCGCCCCGACGACGTACGGGAGGACGTTGGCGCCGGTCTCCGCGAGGTCGCCCGACGCGCTCGCGGCGTCGGCGCTCGGGGTCGCGGTGCCGCCCGCGGCGAGCACGACCGTCGTCGCCTCGGACGTGGGCGCCGGGGAGGTCGCGGACGAGAGCTGCGCCGCGTCGGGCGTGGTCTCGTCCGGCGTCGGCGCCTCGCTCGGCGCGGTCGAGTCGGTGTCCGGCGTGTCGGACGGCGTCGCCGCAGGAGTCTCCTCGGTGCTGTCCTCGGCAGGAGGCGTCGTCTCGACCGCGGCGGCCGGCGTCGTGGTCGGGGTCGGGGCCGGCGTCGTGGCGGCGGGGGTCGGGCACCCGCACTCGACCTGGGCCTTCCAGTGGTAGTTCGTGCCGGCGACCTGGACCCAGGTGTACGCGTACTGCGTCCAGCCCGGCCAGTCCGTGGCGTCGGCAGGGTTGAAGCGCTGCGTGCCGGTCCAGGTGCCCTGGTCCTTGTGGAAGTTGAAGGTCCGCTGCTCGCCGGTCTCGAGGTTCGTGACCGCGACGTTCACGTCGTTCGCCTGGCCGGCCGGGAGGTCGGCGGGGTAGTCGACGGTGACGCCTTCCTTGCAGGTGGGTGCGGCGTACGGCCAGTTCCAGTCGAACTCGGACTTCTTCACCTCGTGGATCGTCACGTGGCTGATGTTCTGCTGCACGCCCTGCTTGTTCCTCGCGGGCGTGGTGACGGTGACCTCGGTCGTCGCGGGCGACACCGTGTCGTACGCGACGGTGGTCGCGGACTTCACGCAGTAGGCGTCGATCACGTAGCCCGGGTCCGCCGTCGCGACGTACGTGAGCCCCGTCAGGTTGTCGAACTTCTTCCACCCGTCGTCCTGCGGGCAGGTGTCCTGCCCGTGGCCGTTCCCGGCCGCGACGGTGGTGGAGGGGAGCGTCGGTGACGCGAGCGCCGCGGGAGCGGCGGCGATCGTGAGGACGCCCAGGGCGGCGAGGGTGGTGGCGACGGCAAGTCGTGCGCGTGCAGCAGTCATCGGTGCGGGCTCGCTTCTTCGGTTTCGGTCGACAGGCGACCGCAGCCTAAGCGAGCCCGAGAGCCGGTCGACGCGGCTCCTGGACGTCCACAACGCGCGTAAACGAGAAGTTGGGGTGCTATGTCCCGTTATGACCGGGCGAGACCCGGACATGCCACCGAAATCGATATCGAATCGTGATGCTCCGCAATCCGCTTCCGGGGCCCGGCCGGCGCGGTCTGCCGCCGCGCGCGAGCCCGGTCACGCGCTAGGCGTCGTCGCCGGTGGCCGCGCGCACCGCCTCGTCGACGGCGGCGTGGCGGGCGTGCCGCTCGTCACGCGCGTGACGCACCCGCCACTGGACGCCGGGTCGTCCCTCGGTGTCGGCCGCGGCGAGCAGCGTCGCGCCGGTCAGGCCCAGCGCCTTGACGAACCGCCCGGTGCGCTCGTCCCGGCCGCCCGGGCCCCGGCCGACGGGCTGGTTCGCGAGCGCGAGCGGCGCGGTCAGGCCGGCCAGCACGAGGGCTGCCGTCCGCGGGGCCTTGTGGACCGCCAGGAGGAGCCCCGCGACGGCCGTCAGGGCGCCGTGGACCCGGACGACGAGCGCGACCCGGCCGCGGGTCGCCTCGCGCACCGCCGGCACGACGGCGCCGACCTGGTCGAGCGCGGCCTCGGCCACCTCCACGTGCGGCGCGGGCCGGAGCGCGGCGCTCACCCCGTCGTACACGAACGGCACGGCGAGCAGCGGGCGGGCGAGGTGTCGCAGCAGCATCTGTCCAGACTGTCGCACGGTCGGGCCGTCCGCCACCCGCGGCGCGGGCGGTCGGTCGCGTCCTCCCACGTCGGGGGCAGCGCCGGCACGGTGCCGCACCCGCGGCGCCGGCACCGAGCGGCGCCGCCGCGCCGTCGTCGGGGAATGTTCTGTGCTCGAGGAGACGTTCTGCTCTGCGTGACGTGCGGAGTGCTCGAGAGTCCTGCGGTCCGGTCCGAGACGCGACCGGGCCCCTTCGGCGACGGCGCCGCCACGGGGTGGCCGGAGGTGCGCCTTGCGCCGCGCGCAGCCGCGGGGCGCGCTGCGACCTCGGGCCCAGCGCAGGTTCGGGGACTAGGCTCGGAAGCGATGACTGAGACCCCAGGCGACCCGGCGGGCACCCTCGACCCCGCCGGCGCGCCCGCCCCGACGATCGACGTCGACCCCGACGACACCGACCGCGCGCCCTCGACCGAGGACGAGGCGGCCCGCGCCGCACGCTTCGAGCGCGACGCTCTCGCGTACCTCGACCAGCTCTACTCGGCGGCGCTGCGGATGACGCGGAACCCGGCGGACGCCGAGGACCTCGTCCAGGAGACCTTCACCAAGGCCTACGCGGCGTTCCACCAGTACAAGCCGGGGACCAACCTCAAGGCGTGGCTGTACCGCATCCTCACCAACACCTTCATCAACTCCTACCGCAAGAAGCAGCGCGAGCCGCTGCAGTCGAACGCGGAGGACGTCGAGGACTGGCAGATCGCGCGCGCCGCGTCGCACACCTCGCAGGGCCTGCGCTCTGCCGAGGCCGAGGCGCTGGACCGGCTGCCGGACTCCGACATCAAGGCTGCCCTGCAGCAGCTCCCGGAGGACCGCCGCATGGCCGTGTACTACGCGGACGTCGAGGGCTTCCCGTACAAGGAGATCGCGGAGATCATGGGGACGCCGATCGGCACCGTGATGTCGCGTCTGCACCGGGGGCGTCGTCAGCTGCGCGAGCTGCTGGCGGACTACGCACAGGATCGAGGGCTCGTGGGGACGAGCACGGGAGGTCAGTCGTGAGCAGGAACGTTCCTGCCGAGGACCGCGGCGACATGGACGTCGACCGCTCCACGGCCGGTCTCGGCGGGGACGCCGAGGGTATCGAGCCCATCCCGCACGCCGTCGGCGAAGGCGGCGAGTGCGACCACGTCGTCGGGCACCTGTGGGAGTACCTCGACTCGGAGATGACCGAGGAGGACGCCGCGCGGATGCGCGCGCACCTCGCGCACTGCTCGCCGTGCCTGGCCGAGCTCAGCCTCGACGAGCTCGTGCGTCAGCTGCTGCGCCGGTCGTGCGCGGACCGCGCCCCGGCGACGCTGCGCGCGCGGCTCTACGCGCAGTTCTCCGCGACCGCGGTCATCACGCGGGGGGCCTGACCTCCGCCGCCTGCTCCACGAGGGTGCCCTGGTGGTAGCGGGCGACCCAGCCCTCGTCCGACCGTGTCCAGACGGTCGCGCGTCGGCTGACGCGACCCTCCTGGTCGAGCTCGTAGGTCGCGAGCCAGGTGTCGGCGGAGAGCTGCTGCACCTCGAAGTCCCGGACGGTCCACGGCTCGTCGCGCCCGCCGCCGGCGGCGTAGCGGGCGGCGACCACGTCGAGGACGTGGTCGCGGCCGTACACGGCCCCGGAGGCGCCGACCTCCCAGTAGTCCGGGGCGGTGATCGACTCGAGCGCCGCCCGGTCCGACCCGGGCGGCGACCGGTGGAAGATCGGTTCACGGGCGCGGAGCTCGCCTTTCACGTCCATCGACCCATGCTGCCGCCGCCCGGAGGCGTCACGCCACGGGAGACGACGAGGCCCCGGACTCCTGCGGAGTCCGGGGCCTCGTGCCGTGCCCTGCCTGAGGGATGCTCAGGCGTTGGGACGACGGCCGTGGTTGGCGGCGTTGCCCTTGCGGCTGCGACGCTTGCGCCCGCGCTTGCTCATGGCTGTCTCCTTCGAGGTGTGAGGGTTTCGCCCTCCATGGTCCCACACGGCGGGGGTTGCTCGGGCCGTGCACGCGATATATCGTGTGGCGAAAGAACGAGATATATCGCGTCGGCAGGCGCCGAGGGACGGAGACACCGATGGGGCAGCACTGGACCGTGGCCGAGCCGGCCACGCTCGAGATCATCGACGCGCTCGACGCGCTGGAGGTCACGCTCGTGCGAGGACGCGTCGACATCGTCGCCGGGGACGGGCCCGGAGCCCGCGTGGAGGTCCACGCGCTCACCGGGCGCCCCCTCGAGGTCGACGTGTCCGGAGGCACCCTGAAGGTCGGGTACCGCAACGTCAGCTTCTCCGGGTTCGCCGACAAGTTCCGGCTCTTCCGCTCCGACGAGTCCGCCGACGTGCAGATCACCGTGCCGGCCGACGTCGCGCTCAAGCTCGCCGTCGTCAAGGCGGACGGTCTCGTCGCGGGCCTGCGGGGCCCCGCCAAGGTGTCGACCGTCAGCGGCCCCGTCGTCGTCGACCAGTGCACCGGCACCCTGAAGGCCAGCACGGTCTCGGGCGAGCTCGTCGTGCGGGACCACGCCGGCGACGTCGAGTCGTCGGCCGTGTCCGGCACGGTCACCCTCGCGGGCGACATCCCGCAGGTCACCGTGAGCACCGTGTCCGGCGACGTGACGCTCGACCTCACCACCACCCCGCGGACGGCGAAGATCTCCGCGGTCTCGGGCGACGTCGTCCTGCGGGCGCCCGAGGTGCACCGGCTCACGCTCAAGCTGTCCGCCGCCTCGGGCCGGGTCACGGTCGACGGCGTCTCCTACGCCGACCCGCGGCACAAGGGCGTCGTGGTGCCCGCCTCGGAGCCGCTCGGGGCCGTGACGGTCAGCGTGGTGTCGGGCGACCTGACCGTCCTCGAGCGGCACGGCGTGGAGGGCGAGGCGGGCGTGGCGGCCGCCCCGTCGGACGGGCAGGGCGCCTGATGGTCTCGGTCTTCGCCCACGGCGAGCTGCGCCTCTACCTGCTCGCCCTCCTCGCGGACGGGCCGCGGCACGGCTACGAGCTCATCACCGCGCTGTCGGACCGGTTCGGCGGGACGTATCGTCCGAGCGCCGGCACCGTCTACCCCCGCCTCGCCCGGCTCGAGGAGGAGGGGCTGGTCCGGCGGACGGCGTCGGGCCGTACGTCCCCGTACGAGCTGACGGACGCGGGTCGCGAGGAGCTGGCGCGCCGTGCCGACGACGTCGCCCGGCTCGAGCGCGGCATCGACGACACCGTGCGCGAACGTGCCCAGTCCCTGCGCGACGACGTCGCGAGCTCGATGCAGGGGCTGCGTGCCGAGCTGGCGCTGGCCGCGCAGGAGGCGCGTCAGGAGGCGCGCCGGGCACCGGGGGGGACGGCGCACGACGCGCGCGACCGTGGCCGCCAGGCGCGGGCGGCGTCCAACCGCGCGCGCCGCGAGGTCGACGCGATGCTCCAGGCGTTCCGGGACGACCTGCGGGCCGAGCTGCGGCGCGCGGACGCCGTCGACTCCGTGACGCGCGTGACCGTCGAGACCGCGCGGACGGTTCTCGACTCGGCGCGCGCCGCCATCCGCGCGACGCTGCGTTAGGTCGGCGTCGTCCACGGCTGCGGCGACGAGGGGAGGGGTGCCGTGCTCGCGGTCGTGTCGCTGCTCACGGGCCTGCGATCGCCCGTGCTCGCCGCGCCTCGGGTCGGCTCAGAGGGCCGGGTCGGGCAGGCCCAGCCACTGGTGCCAGCCCGTGTGCAGCACGAGCCAGGCCATGAGGCCGTAGCCGGCCTGCCCGGGCATCCCCGTGGGGCCGGTGGCGAGGTCGCCGAGCCACTGCTCGTGCCCGACGAGCGGCCCGAACGTGTCGACGTACGGCACGCGGCGCCGGCTCGCGACGTCCGCGTACGCCTCGGAGAGCTCCTGGAGGCGCCTGTTCTGCTCGGGGGTGCCGGGCGGCGGCCCGACGACGAAGGTCGGCAGGCGGCGCTGCTCCGCGACGTCGAGGACGTTGGCCAGGTTGAGCCGGCTCCTCGCGAGCGAGAGGTCGGTGTCGACGTCGTGGCGGCCGAGCGCCACGACGAGGCGGTTGTCCGCGCCCGGGGCGGCGGAGAAGCGGCGTGAGGTCTCCGCGTCCCAGCGCTGGGACAGGGCCGTCGAGCCCTCGCCGGGGATGGCCAGGGGCATCAGGACGGTGACGCCGTCGAACCGCGTGCGCGCCGCGACGCGCCCCGTCCAGCCCAGGCCGCGGGCGTCGCCCGCCCCGGCGACGAGCTCGTCGCCGACGACGCAGACGCGCAGCTCGGTGCGGTCGTCCCCGGTCCCGGACCCCGACGCCGGTGCGCCGCCCGGCTGGCTGGGCCAACCCTTCTGGCTCGACTGATGCACCGTGCTCCGTCCGTCCGCGTCCACCACCCGTTCATTGTGACGTACGCACTGCCGGTTCCCCGGGAGCCGGCGGTCCGCACGCGTGTGGGCCCGCGTCCTGCGGCGCGGGACGCGGCCGCAGGACGAGGACCAGCACGGAGGTCAGGCGAGCGTCAGCCCCCAGCGCGAGGTGTGCGTGGCACCGGGCTCGAGGGTCACGAGCAGCTCACCGGTCCGGAACGCGTCCGCGTAGCAGGTCTGCGGCTCGACGGCCACGGCGCTGCGACGGATGCTCGGCGGGTTGATGAAGTCGCCCGTGCACACCTGCCACGAGCCGAACGTCTCGTCCATCCAGAGCCGCGTCGTGCGGCCGTCCGGCGTGGCGAGCTCTGCCCAGGAGAGCCCGTCCGCGTCGCGCAGGACACCGACGAACGCGTCGTCGAGCGTCGCGCCCGCGAGGGTCGAGGCGACCCGGTGGTCGTACGGCCCCGAAACAGGCTCGGTGCCGACCGGCAGGAGCCGGTCGTCGGTCGTGACCCGGGTGTCGGCGTCGAGGCGCAGGGTGCAGTCGTCGACCGCTGCTCCGCGCGTGGAGAGCCACGGGTGGAAGCCCACGCCGTACGGGGCGCGGCGCGCCCCCTCGTTCGTGGCGGTCGTCGTGACGGTCAGGCCGGCGTCGGTGAGCGCGTACCGGACGGTCAGCACCACATCGAACGGGTAGCCGGAGGTCTGGACGATCCGGTGGGTCAGCTCGACCGCGTCCTCGGCGTCGGTCGTCGTGCGGGCCGCCACCTCGAAGCGGACCCAGCACACCAGCCCGTGGAGCGCCGTCATGCGGGCGACCTCGTTGACCGGGACCTGGTGGTCGACGCCGTCGAACGTGTAGGCGCCGTCGCGCAGGCGGTTCGGCCACGGCGCGAGCACCGCGCCGTGGCTGGCGGGGGCGATCGCGTCCAGCGCGTACGGCTGGACCACCTCGAGGCCGTCGACGGTGTACGCGCGCAGGGTCGCGCCCACCTCGGTCACCACGGCCTCGTGCGCGCCGTGGCGCAGCACCACCTGCGCGCCCGACGGCGCGTGGGCTGCCTCCGCGGTCTCGGGCGTCGTCGGGGTCGTCGTCGTGTCGGTCATCTGGTCACCACTTCTCGTGCAGGGCGGCGCGGAACCGCTCGTCGTAGATGCGGCGGACGCCGCGCTCGAAGGTCGGGCCCAGCACGCGGGCGGAGCCGGCGGCGGCGTTGGCGCGCGCCTGGTCGGCGCTGCGGGCGCCGGGGATCACCGTCGAGACGCCCGACTGCTGCCACAGCCACGCGATCGCCGCCTGGGCCGGGGTGAGCGTGGGCGCTCCCTCGGCCTCGGTCGCGGTGTCGAGCTCCTCGACGAGCTGCGCGAACTCCTGCGCCGCCTCGACGCCCGTGGCGTAGTCGACCCCGGAGAACGTCTCGCCGACGTCGAACGCCTCGCCGTGCCGGTTGTACGTGCGGTGGTCGGTCTCGGGGAACGTCGTCTGCGTCGTGTACCGGCCGGACAGCAGGCCCGACGCGAGCGGGACGCGCGCGATGATCCCGACGCCTGCCTCGGACGCGGCCGGGAGCACCTCGTCGAGCGGCTTGAGCCGGAACGCGTTGAGGATGATCTGCACGGTCGCGACGTTCGGTCGGGCGATCGCCGTGAGGGCCTCCGCGGTCGTCTCGACGCTCACCCCGTAGGACGCGATCGCGCCCTCCTCGACGAGCGTGTCGAGCGCGTCGAAGACGGCGTCGTCGGAGAAGACCGGCGTGGGCGGGCAGTGCAGCTGGACCAGGTCGAGCCGGTCGGTGCGCAGGTTGGTGCGCGACCGGTCGATCCAGCCGCGGAACGCCTCGAGCGTGTAGGCCTCGGGGACCTGCTCGACGCGGCGGCCCATCTTCGTGGCGACGGTGACCTGCGCGTCGGGGTGGTCGGCCAGGTACGAGCCGATGAGCTGCTCGCTGCGGCCGTCGCCGTACACGTCGGCCGTGTCGACGAACGTCACGCCGGCCTCGAGCGCGGCGTCGAGGACGGCGTGCGCGTCCGCCTCGCTGACGTCTCCCCAGTCGGTGCCGAGCTGCCAGGTCCCCAGTCCGACGACGGACACGAGACGGCCGGTGCGGCCCAGGAGGTGGTGTTCCACGGGTCTTCCCCTCGTTCTTGGCCCCGCCCGGCACCGGCAGCGGTGTCAGGTCGAGGACCAGGTGGCCCCTGCGATGGTGCAGGCAGGGGTGTGCGCCGTCCAGTCTGCTCGCTCGGACGGCACGAGGCCCGGCGACCGTCACGGCCGCCGGGCCTCGTCACGTGCTGATCAGCGCCCGAACGCCTGCTCCAGCAGCGTCGCGGCCTCCGCCTTGTGCTTCTTGGCGGTGCCGGCCGCCGTCGACGCGGACGCCGGACGGGACACGACGCGGACCTCGGGCAGGTCGTCGGGCAGGTTGATGTGCACGTACGACCAGGCGCCCTGGTTCTCCGGCTCGTCCTGGACCCACACGACGTCGGCCGTCGCGTAGCGGCCGAGCTCGGCGCGGATCTCGTCCTCGGGGAACGGGTAGAGCTGCTCGAGCCGGACGATCGCGACCGTCTCGTCCTTGCGCGCGGCGCGCTCGGCCAGGAGGTCGTAGTAGACGCGGCCGGTGCACAGGAGCACGCGGGTCACCTTGGTCGGGTCCGCCGTGGCGTCGCCGATCACGGGACGGAACGTGCCGCTGGTGAAGTCCTCCACGCCCGACGCCGCCGCCTTGAGGCGGAGGAGCTGCTTCGGGGTGAAGACGACGAGCGGGCGGCGCGGCCGGGCGTACGCCTGCTGACGCAGCAGGTGGAAGTACGAGGCCGGCGTGGACGGCTGCGCGACCGTGAGGTTGTTCTCCGCGCACATCTGCAGGAACCGCTCGATGCGCGCCGAGCTGTGGTCGGGCCCCTGACCCTCGTAGCCGTGGGGGAGGAGCATGACGAGCGAGGCGTTCTGGCCCCACTTCTGCTCGGCCGACGTGATGAACTCGTCGATCACCGTCTGGGCGCCGTTGACGAAGTCGCCGAACTGCGCCTCCCACAGGACGAGGGCGTCCGGCCGCTCGACCGAGTAGCCGTACTCGAAGCCGAGGGCGGCGTACTCCGACAGCGACGAGTCGTAGACCCAGAACTTCTCCTGGTCCGCGGACAGGTACAGCAGCGGCGTCCACTCCGCGCCGGTCTCGCGGTCGTGGAGGACGGCGTGACGCTGCACGAACGTGCCGCGGCGCGAGTCCTGCCCGGCGAGGCGGACCGGCGTGCCCTCCATGAGCAGCGAGCCGAAGGCGACGAGCTCGCCGAAGCCCCAGTCGATCCCGCCCTGCGTGGACATCTCGTGACGCTTCGCGAGCATCTGCTGCAGCTTCGGGTGGATCGTGAAGCCCTCGGGCGCGGCCACCTGGACCGCGCCTACGCGCTCGAGCACGGCCGGGCTGATCGCCGTCTTCCAGCCGACGACCGTGCCCGCGTCCTCGCGCTGCGACTCGGGCCGCTCGAGGCCGGCGATCGGCTCGGTCTCGGCGGGCGGGGTGTAGCCGCCCTCACGGGTCTCGGTGAAGACCCGCTCGAGCTGGGTCTGGTAGTCCTTGAGCGCCTGCTCGGCCTCCTCGACCGTCAGGTCGCCGCGGGCCACGAGGTTCTCGGTGTACAGCTTGCGCACCGACCGCTTGGCCTCGATGAGGTTGTACATGAGCGGCTGGGTCATCGACGGGTCGTCGCCCTCGTTGTGGCCACGGCGGCGGTAGCAGACCATGTCGATGATGACGTCGCGGTCGAACTGCTCGCGGAACGCGAAGGCCAGCTCCGCGACGCGCACGCACGCCTCGGGGTCGTCGCCGTTCACGTGGAAGATCGGGATCTGGTACCCCTTCGCGACGTCGGTCGCGTACGTCGTCGAGCGCGACGACGACGGGGCGGTGGTGAAGCCGACCTGGTTGTTGATGATGACGTGGATCGTGCCGCCCGTGCGGTACCCGCGCAGCTGCGACAGGTTCAGCACCTCGGCCACCACGCCCTGGCCCGCGAAGGCCGCGTCGCCGTGGATCATGATCGGCAGCACGGAGAAGCCGTCGCCGCCGAGGTCGATGAGGTCCTGCTTGGCGCGGACGATGCCCTCGAGGACCGGGTCGACGGCCTCCAGGTGCGACGGGTTCGCGGCGAGGTAGACCTGCGTCTGCGCGCCGGACTCCGCGGTGAACGTGCCCTCGGTGCCGAGGTGGTACTTGACGTCGCCCGAGCCCTGGACCGACTTCGGGTCCACGTTGCCCTCGAACTCCGCGAAGATCTGCGCGTAGCTCTTGCCCGCGATGTTCGCGAGGACGTTGAGGCGGCCGCGGTGCGCCATGCCGATGCAGACCTCGTCGAGGCCGTTCTCGGCGGCGCGCGACAGGATCGCGTCGAGCAGCGGGATGACCGACTCGCCGCCCTCGAGCGAGAAGCGCTTCTGCCCGACGAACTTCGTCTGGAGGAAGGTCTCGAAGGCCTCGGCGGAGTTCAGGCGGCGCAGGATCCGCAGCTGGTCCTCGCGCGGGGTCCGGGCGTAGCCGGCCTCGAGGCGCTCCTGGATCCACTTGCGCTGGGCCGGGTCCGCGATGTGCATGTACTCGAAGCCGATGGTGCGGCAGTACGCGTCACGCAGGAGCCCGAGGATGTTCCGCAGGGTGTCCTGGGTCTTGCCGCCGAAGCCCGTGGTCGGGAACGTCCGCTCGAGGTCCCACAGCGTGAGGCCGTGGTTCTGGATGTCGAGGTCGGGGTGCTTGCGCTGGCGGTAGGTCAGCGGGTCGGTGTCGGCCATGAGGTGGCCGCGCGACCGGTAGGCGTGGATGAGCTCGGCGATGCGGGCCGGCTTGACGGCCTCCGCCTCGGGGTCGGTGCTGTTGTCGCGCGCCCAGCGGACCGGCTCGTAGGGGATCCGGAGCGCCGCGAAGACGCGGTCGTAGAAGCCGTCCTGGCCGAGCAGCTTGTTGCCGATGAGGCGGAGGAAGTCGCCCGAGCCGGCGCCCTGGATGATGCGGTGGTCGTAGGTCGACGTGAGCGTGACGACCTTGGAGACGCCGAGACGGGCGAGCTGCTCCTCCGACGCGCCCGCGAACTCCGCGGGGTAGTCCATGGCGCCGACGCCGACGATCGTGCCCTGGCCGCTCATGAGGCGCGGGACGGAGTGGACGGTGCCGATGCCGCCGGGGTTGGTGAGCGAGATCGTCACGCCGCTGTAGTCGTCGACCGTGAGCTTGTTGCCGCGCGCGCGCCGGACGACGTCCTCGTAGGCGTTCCAGAACTGCGCGAAGTCCATCGACTCCGTGCCCTTGATGGCGGGCACGACGAGCTGGCGCGAGCCGTCGGGCTTGGGGAGGTCGATCGCGATGCCGAGGTTGACGTGCGCGGGGTTGAGGATGCCCGGCTTGCCGTCGACCTGGGTGTACGACGCGTTCATCGAGGGCATCTCGCCGACGGCCTCGATCAGCGCGAAGCCGATGAGGTGCGTGAACGAGATCTTGCCGCCGCGCGTGCGGGCGAGGTGGTTGTTGATGACGATGCGGTTGTCGACCAGCAGCTTGGCCGGCACGGCGCGGACCGACGTCGCGGTCGGCACCTGGAGGCTGGCCTCCATGTTCGTGACGACGCGCGCCGCGGGGCCGCGGAGCTTGGTCGGCTCGTCGGCGGCCTCGGCGGGCAGCGCGTTCGCGGAGCGCGCGACGGGGACGTCGGCGTAGGGCGCGGTCGCGGGCTGCGCGGTCGCGACCGGTCGCGCGCCGGCGGCCGGGCTCGGGGCGCTCGGCTCCGCGGGGAGCCCGGGCGTCGACGCGGGCTGCACCGCCTTCGGGGTCGGGGCGGCGGCCGGTGCCGGGGCGGCGGGGGCAGGGGACGCCGGGGCGGGCGCCGCCGGAGTCGCGCCGTTCGTCGCGGCGCCGTTCGTGGCCGTACCGTTCGTGGCCGCGCCGTTGGCGGCGGGCGTGGCCGCCGGGCCTCCGTCGCCCGCGGCGCCCTCGCCGTCCGGACGGTAGTCCTCGAAGAACTCCCACCACGCCGGATCGACGGAGTTCTTGTCGGCGCGGTACTGGTCGTACAGCTCGTCGACCAACCACTCGTTCGCACCGAACGAGGCGCGCAGCGCGCTGATCGACTCTGACTCAGCCTTCGGGGACACTCGGGGATCGCCCACTTTCACACGTTTCGTGTCTGCTCGTCGGGACGCAGAGAAGCGCCCCACCTGGCAAGCGTAGGCCCTCGCGAGCACAGTCACGGGTCGATCGGCCCGCTGCGACGCGAGCAATCCCGCGGATCTTCACGTCGGCTCTACGGGCGGCAACAGAAGGGCAAATCCTGCTCGTCCGGAGCGAAAAAGGGGGGTTGTCGCAGCCCATCTCTCGGTATTCGCGCGTGCGGTTTCACCCGGTCCGCGCGCCGACGTGACGCACGTCACGACGCGGACCGCTCAGCGCGTCGCGCCGCGCGTCGCCCGCCGGGCACGGACGGGGAGCCGCAGGCGCATGCGGGCGCCCCGCCCGTCGTCGTCGGCGACCTCGATCGAGCCGCCGTGCAGGTCGACCGCCCACCGCACGATCGCGAGCCCGATGCCCGTCCCGCCGGTCGACGTCGAGCCGAGCTGCGCCGTCGCCGAGCCGCGCTGGAAGCGGTCGAAGATGCGGCCGCGGTCCTCCGGGTCGATCCCCGGGCCCTCGTCCACGACGTCCACCACGACCCAGTCGCCGCCGGGCGCGAGCGTCGCCTCGAGCAGGATCCGGCCGCCCTGCGGCGAGTACCGGATGGCGTTGTGCAGGAGGTTGGTGACGACCTGGTCGAGACGCACCGGGTCGGCCTCGAGCTCGATGTCCTCGGGCGTGACGTCGACGACGTAGCGCAGCTGCTTGCCCGCGTCGAGCATGGACACCGACTCGGCGACCTCCTCGAGGAAGTCGCCGAGCGGGATGGTCTCGTAGTTGAGCGCGGCGGCGCCGGCCTCGATGCGGGACAGGTCGAGCAGGTAGGCGACCAGGCGCGACAGCCGCTCGGTCTGGGTCAGCGCCTGCTGGAGCGTCGCGGGGGTCGCGGGGGTCACCCCGTCGACGACGTTCTCGAGCTGGGCGTGGAGCGCCGCGACCGGGGTGCGGAGCTCGTGCGAGACGTTGGCGATCAGGTCGCGGCGCACCTGGTCGGAGGCCGCGAGGTCGCTCGCCATCTGGTTGAACGCGCCCGCGAGCTGGCCCACCTCGTCGCGGCTCGACGCGGTGACCCGGCGCGTGTAGTCGCCGTCGGCCATCGCGCGCGCCGCGGCCGTCATCTCGCGCAGCGGCGACGTCATCCCGCGCGCGAGCACCTGCGTGAGGAGCAGCGACAGCACGATCGCGAGGGGCAGGGTGCGCGACGGCCCGAGGTGGTTGCGCAGGCCCAGCCACGTCACGAACGCCGCGAACGTCACCGTCGCGGCGACGAGGATGCCGAGCTTGATCCGGATCGACTGGAAGCGGTCGAGCGGGCGCACGTCCGGGACGCGCGCGATCCGGGTGCCGGCGCGCTCGCCGGTGCGGCTCATGCCGTCGGCTCGAACGCGTACCCCACGCCGTGCACGGTCCGGATGAGGTCCGCGCCGAGCTTGCGGCGCAGGGCCTTGATGTGGGAGTCGACGGTCCGGGTGCCCGACGCGTCGGCCCAGTCCCACACCTCGGCGAGGAGCTTCTCGCGCGTCAGCACGGTCTTCGGGGAGCTCGCGAGCATCACGAGGAGCTCGAACTCCGTGGGCGTGAGGTGGACCTCGTCGCCCGCGCGGTACACGCGCCGCTGCGCCTGGTCGATGGTCACGTCGCCGACCTCGATGGGCGGCTGCGCCACCGGCGACGACGCCACCTGGGCGGCCCGGTCGACCCGCCGCAGCAGCGCCTTGAGGCGCGCGACGAGCTCGCGCATCGAGAACGGCTTGGTCATGTAGTCGTCCGCGCCCACGCCGAGGCCGATGATCATGTCGGTCTCGTCGTCGCGCGCGGTGAGCATGAGGATCGGCATGGGGTGCTCGGCCTGGATGCGGCGCGTGACCTCGAGGCCGTCGATGCCCGGGAGCATCACGTCGAGGACGACGACGTCCGGCCGCAGCCGCAGCGCGGCGTCGACCCCGGACAGCCCGTCGCGCGCGACCTCGACCCGCCAGCCCTCGGCCGTGAGGCGCTGCGCGATGGCGGTCGCGATGGCGGGCTCGTCCTCGACGACGAGGACGGTCGCGTTCGGCTCGCCCGTCGGACGGGGGGAGGGCCGGCCGACGACGTTGCCGGCGGGGACGTTCGGACGACCGCCCGGCTGTCCGGACGGCAGGGAGCTCGGTGCCATACGCACAGACTGGCACACCCGCATGAGAAGCGCCGGGACGCCGGGCTGGACGCGGCCTGTGGGTCCGATGGAGGTTCCGTGGACCCGTCCTGGCGTCACCGCGCCGCGCGTCTCCCGGATAGCATGGTGCGCACCATGAACGGTGACGACCCACGACATAGGTCCTCTCGTCCCTCCCGCCCCGCCCGCGCGCCGCGCGTGCCCGGGCGGCCGTCGTTCGCGTGGGTGGTGGCCGCCCCGTGCTGAGCGACTGGCTCCTCCTCCTGCTCGGGGTCGTGCTCACGGCCGGGACCGCGGTGTTCGTCGCGAGCGAGTTCGCGCTCGTCACGCTCGACCCCGCCGTCCTCAAGGGCTCCGGCACCTCCGGCGCGCCCGACCGTCGCGACCGCAGCGTCCGCAGCGCCCTGTCCGAGCTGTCGACCGAGCTCTCCTCGGCCCAGGTCGGCATCACGGTCACGACGATCCTCCTCGGCTACACCGCCCAGCCCGCGCTCTACGACCTCGTCGTGGCGGGGCTCGGGCACACCGCGCTCGCCCGAGGCGTCGCCGTGGCGCTCGCGGGCATCCTCGCGCTCGTCGTCGTCAACGTGTTCTCGATGCTGTGCGGCGAGCTCATCCCCAAGAACTTCGCGCTCTCGCTCCCGTACCCGACGGCACGGCTCGTCGTGCCGCTCCAGCGCGCCTTCACCATGGTCGCCCGGCCGGTCGTGGTCGTCCTCAACGGCTCGGCGAACGCCCTGCTGCGCCGCGTCGGCGTCGAGCCCGTCGAGGAGCTCTCGGGGGCGCGGTCGTCGACCGAGCTCGCGGCGCTCGTGCGCCGCTCCGCGGCCGAGGGCACGCTCGAGGAGAGCGTCGCGACGCTCCTGACGAACACGATCGACCTCGAGGAGCTGACCGCCGTCGACGTCATGACCGACCGCCTCCGGATGGACGTGCTGCACAAGGAGGCGTCGGCGGCCGAGCTGCTCGACGTCGTGCGCGCGACCGGGCACTCGCGGTTCCCCGTGATCGACCGCGACCGCGACGACGTCGTGGGCCTCGTGCACGTGCGCCGCGCCGTGTCCGTCCCGGCCGAGCGCCGCGCCGACGTGCCCGTCGCCGCGCTCATGGTCGACGCCCCCCGCGTCCCGGAGACGGTGGGCCTCGGGCCGCTGCTCGTCGAGCTGCGCGGCTTCGGGCTCCAGATGGCGGTCGTCGTCGACGAGTACGGCGGCACGTCCGGGGTGGTGACGCTCGAGGACGTCGTGGAGGAGCTCGTCGGCGAGGTGTCCGACGAGCACGACGCGCGCGAGGTGGGCGTCCGGCGCCTGCGCGACGGCTCCTGGCGCGTCCAGGGCCAGCTCCGCCCCGACGAGCTCACCGAGCAGACCGGGCTCGACGTGCCCGAGTCGGGCGCGTACGAGACCCTCGGCGGGCTCGTCATGACCGAGCTCGGTCGGGTGCCGGACGTCGGCGACGAGGTCGAGGTCGCCGGCGTGCGTCTGCGCGTCGACGTCATGGCCGGGCGGCGCGTCGAGCAGATCCGGGTGACCGACGTCCGCGGGGCCGGTGACGAGCCGCCCGCGCCCGCCGCGGGCGAGGGGGGTGCGGCATGAGCTCCACCGCCGGCCTGATCCTCGGCATCGTCCTGCTCCTCGGCAACGCGTTCTTCGTCGGCGCCGAGTTCTCCGTGCTGTCCGCCCGCCGCAGCTCGATCGAGCCGCTGGCCGAGGCCGGCAACGTCCGGGCCCGCACCGTGCTCTATGCGATGGAGCACGTCTCGCTCATGCTCGCGTGCGCGCAGCTCGGCGTGACCGTCTGCTCGACGGGCCTCGGGATCGTCGCGGAGCCCGCGCTCGCGCACCTCGTCGAGGTGCCGCTCCACGCGCTCGGCGCGAGCCCCGCGCTCGCGCACCCCATCGCGCTCGTGCTCGCGCTCGCGGTCGTCGTCTACCTGCACGTGGTGCTCGGCGAGATGGTCCCCAAGAACCTCGCGGTCTCGGGCCCCGACCGGGCGGTCATGCTCTTCGCGCCCCCGCTCGTGCTGCTCGCTCGGGCCCTGCGCCCGGTGATCGGCGCGCTCAACTGGCTCGCCAACCACGCGGTCCGGCTCGCCGGGGTCGAGCCGCGCGACGAGGTCGCGTCCGCGTTCACCGTGGAGGAGGTCCAGTCGATCGTCGAGCACTCGGCGGCCGAGGGCGTCCTGCAGGACGAGCAAGGACTGCTCACCGGCGCGATCGAGTTCTCCGAGCGCACCGCGCGCGAGGTCATGGTGCCGCTCGCGGACCTCGTGACCGTCGCGGAGGGCTGTACCCCCGACGACGTCGAGCACCTCGTGACGCGCACCGGCTTCAGCCGCTTCCCCGTCGTGCGCGACGAGGAGCCGGTGGGGTACCTGCACCTCAAGGACGTCCTCTACGCGACGAACGGCGACCGCGACGAGCCCGTGCCGTCGTGGCGCGTGCGGGCGCTCGCCGTCGCGGGCCCCGACGACGAGATCGAGGCCGTGCTGCAGGCGATGCAGCGGTCCGGCGCGCACCTCGCGCTCGTCCGCGACGGGGACGTCCCGGTGGGCGTCGTCTTCCTCGAGGACATCCTCGAGGAGCTCGTCGGAGAGGTCCGGGACGCGATGCAGCGAGGCGACACCCTGCGCCGCGCGCGGCCGCGATGACGGTGTGGGACCGTCGTCCAGGACGGCCGTCCCACACCCTCCCGACGCCCTGCGTGCACCGGGCGGTCACGGACGCTTCCGTTATCGTTCCGTGATCGCGTAGGCTGTCCGCGGCGCGGGGGCCGTCCGCCCCGGAGGGGCTCCTCCAGGCGGGGCGAGCGCCGCCGCAGTACCCGTCGTTCCGTCCGACCAAGACCACGGAGGTGTCGTGGAAGCCGCGACGTCGTCGCCCCCGCTGCTGACCCGCCGCGAGCGCCGTGAGGCGGCGCTCCGCGCGCAGGCTGCGCCGGTGGTGCACGTGCCGCCGTCGCCCCAGGTCCACGACGCAGCGCCCGTCCCGTCCCGTCCGTCGCCGACGGTCTCGCGCACCAGCGCGCTCGCGCCCCGCTCGGCGGCGGCCGTCGCCCCGGAGCGCACGGCGGAGGACTCGGCTCCCTACCTCACCCGACGTCAGCGCCGCGCGATGCTCGTCGCGGCGGGCGACCAGACGTCCCAGCCGGCCGACGCGGCGACGCCCTCCGAGCTCGCGCCCAACCACGGCCCCGCGCCCCTGGCCAACGCGTGGCCGACGGCGGGGTTCACGCACCACGGCCCGCAGGTCTCGCGGGTGACGTCGGTCGAGGTCGCAGGCTCCGGCCGGGCCGTCCCGGCGTCCGTGCCCGTGCCCGCGGTGGCCGCACCGTCGATCGTCGGGCCGACCTGCCCCGACCACGTGGCCGACGTGGCGCACGAGCACCCGCTGCGAGGCGCTCCCGCCCTCGAGCAGGACGACGCCCGGCCGCACGTCCTGACGGCCGAGCTCGAGGCCCTCTTCCTGGAGCCGTCCGCCGAGCCGGGCGACCCCGCGGACGGCGGCCGGCCGGCCGGCCCCCACGACGCCGAGGGCGAGCCGCGAACGGGTGGTGACCGCCCGCGCTGGGTGCCGCGCGTCGCGGTCCTCACCTCGCTCGCCGTCGCGACCATCGCCGTCCCGCTCACGGGTGCCGCGACGGGCGACAACGCGGTCGAGAACGGGGGCCGCTCCGAGGGACCGAGCCTCCTCGACGCGGTCTCGGCGTCCGGGACGACGACGAAGCTCCCCGACACGATCCGGTCGCTCGGCGACGGCGCCGAGCGCTCGCAGGCCGCGAGCCGCAGCGAGAGCCGCGACAGCATCGCCGACTGCGACCCGTCGGTCGAGCCCACGGGGACCAACGGCCAGCTCCCGGCGAGCCAGCTGTGCGAGCTGTGGCAGAAGGGCTTCTACCTCGCGAACCCCGCGGCGACGGCGATCACGGCCATGAACGACGCGTTCAAGGCCCGTTTCGGCCGGAACATGTGCCTCGTCGCTGCCTACCGGCCTCTCGCCGAGCAGTACACGCTCGCGCGCACCCGCGCCGGCTACGCGGCCGAGCCGGGCACGTCCAACCACGGCCTGGGCCTCGCCGTCGACTTCTGCTCGAGCGAGACGGGCAACGCCGAGGTCTACCAGTGGCTCCGTGCGAACGGCCCGACCTACGGCTGGGACAACCCCACCTGGGCGCGGGCGGGCGGCGGCGGCTCCTACGAGCCGTGGCACTTCAACTACATGCCGCTGACCACCAAGATGGGCGTGCTCTGACGGCTCGATGCCGATGACCGTCCAGCCCGTCCGGCGTCGCGCGGGGGACGTGCGTCGTCAGCGCTGGTCGCCCGGGAGCGCCTGGTTGCGGCCGAAGCCCTGGAGGAACCGGGGCCCCTGCTCGGCGAGCTCACGCTCGAACTGCGTCGCCCAGCGCGAGAACGGCTCGTGCACGA